>Ga0247725_1000278_pt1 | contig 48301 bp, 43 predicted proteins | sample OKSTACKMCFT3sol_FD_183021 | JGI IMG/M metagenome (GOLD analysis project Ga0247725, IMG submission 183021) | Subsurface sediment microbial communities from gas well in Oklahoma, United States - OK STACK MC-FT3-sol | ecosystem: Environmental > Terrestrial > Deep subsurface > Rock core/Sediment...
TGGAGGTGCTCAGGCGGCCTGATTATCAAATCACGGAGAAAGAATTGCTGGCGGCCTGGGTATTATTCGCCAATCAGTTGCTCAAATATGGCTATGCTATGGCTGATTTATGAGGGGATCCTTCAGAATTTAGCGTCAGCGTCATGTCATTATTGGCAGCATCTTTCAAGGTTCCGCCGTTCAAACCAAGCGCACCTACGGTAATACCATCAGAATCAACCAAACCACTCTCAACCGTGTAACTGAAGACAAGCGCAGAGGTTCCAGATCCCGACGAGTAGGTTGCGTATTTGGTTGTGCCACCAATAGTCAATGCAATGCGAGGGGTACCTCCACTAATATTCACGATCACGTTTTCGCTGGTGTTAACCGTGAAACTCAGTGATTGCCCAGTGATATAAGTTGCGCTGAAAGGAACGCTTACACTGGTGACTGTTGGAGGGGTGACATCAGGAACCGTATTAAATACAAAGCTATCAAATACATCAAAATAACCGCCGCCATTTGAAGTAATAACTACCTTGTCAACATTATCAAAGGGATTGTTGTTTAACGTTACAGTAAATGAGCCATTAGCCTGACCAAAGCCAGACCCAGTACTTTGAGTCCCCACAGATGATCCGTCTCTAAAGCCCTCAACCGAGGCAAAACCACCACCAAATGCATTGATGTAAAAACTAACGAAGTCAAATTCATTGCCCGAGGTGGTTTCGACAGTAATTGTTTCAACTCCAGAATACATACCTGCAAATAACCCGGCAGAATTACTCTGACCATCATCCGTATCCTGAAACCAGTTAGCGGCGCTGTAAGTTATTTTAAAGTCACCCTGTGTAAAAACATTTGATCCATGGTCTGCACTCTCAACAAAACCAGAAGCATTGAAATCGACAATGACATTAGAAGGAATTGAAGCCGCATTGACACTCATACTTAGCAACACTACTGCTGCAAAACCCAGTTGAACGATCCACTTAATGCCTGTATTTATATTTACGAATCCACAAGCCGGAGTTTGATATCGCTCATCGGGATGATCTGTTTTGCAGCATGACATATTAAGCCCCTTAATAGCTGTGTACGAAAATTTTTGATTTAGCTAAAGTAGCTAAAACCAGCAATCCAGAAGATTTAACTCCCTCTGGATTACTGAATTAATTTAATAGCAATTATCCAACGTTAATTACGCGACGGATAAATACCCTCTAACGCGATAATAAAATTCATCCCCAGATAGGGATTGCGAATTCCGACAGGCTGTCCTCCACCAACAGGATTGACGGTTACGGTGCCAGCAGGTGTAACGCTACCATGCACTCCACCGAGGCTGCTCTTGGTAGAATCTGGCGCCGTACTGGTAAACAATCCATTAAACGCAACACTGGTAGGCCCCGCCTTAGCTGTCGTAGCAGAGAGGTAGGTAGTCGCGCCTGCTGCCGGAGGAACCATTGCAGTGGCCGTGGTGGTAGCAACATCAACCGTTGCTGTTACGCTACTTGCATTACCAATGAAAGTAGCTGTTGGTGCATGAATGGGTAGCTGATTGGTAGTGAGGTTAACGTTTTCAACACCGGCAACTTGTCCCAAAACAACATTACTTAACCCTGCACCAGTTCCGGTACCCACAGGAGTACGACTTTGCAAGTTAGGCAACCCAAAGGTTGTGGTGCCATTGCCACCATAGGTTGTACCCAGAAGAGAGAAAAGCGCGCTGTTGGTGGAAATGGCCAATAACTGTCCATTGCAAAGCGCCCAGCCACGCGGAGCGAAAGTACCAGCGAACATGCGGATTTCTCCAATAAATGGATCTGACATTGTATTTCTCCTTAAATAACGATTTTGTCTATGTAACGTCTTGCAATGACTTAATTACTCACGACAATTAATCGACAGCGAGTCCTTTTGCTGATGACAACATCATTCACATCACACAATCGAAGGCCTATTGTGAAACATAATGAAAACAATTTAGCTACAACTAAACATATCTGAAAAATCGGCAAACACAATTAAGCAGAAATAATTTTGTGTAAATTATCAGCCGACGTTTAAGGCCACAGCATTGACTCATAGGTTTCGGAACGGCTTTGAAACTGAAATCCATGCCGTAAATAAAGTGATTTAGCTTGAGTATTTTCACTCTCTACTGATAAATGAACAGGCAACTGACGTTGCCTCGCCTCAAACTTGACCGCCTCTAATACCGCTGAACCTAAACCGCGACCTCGCATACTTGGCGCAATAATAAAATCAACAAGATGAACCCTATGCTCATTGGTATCGAGCATCAGTTTGCCGACCGCTTGTTGCTGATAAAACAATATATAGGTAATGGCATGTGGATATTGCTCCCGATAGGAGACTTGTTGCAGCCGATATTGTTGCTCCAACATGTTCTGTACGACATCAAGGGGTAAACCAAGCTCATAGAAGAAGGTTTTAGTTGAATAAAAAAGTTCTGCCATAAATAGGTTATCGCTTGCATTGGCAGGCTTAATACTCAAGCCAGTGAATGGATTTAACTCAGCTAGCATCATGGTTTTTATCTCGAACTAAAGGTTGCAACAGTTGCTCATAAGCATTCAATAACAGTTGCCATGAGAGAGTTTTTGATTCATTTAATGGGGTAGATTGGGCGGGTACCATGGGTACAAACAATTGCCCTTGTCGCTTTACATCAAAGCGCCAGTGGCCTTGCCAATGCTCAATATCTTCTGCGGCTAACGGCCATTCTAAAATGGCCGAAAGTGCACTGGGTTTAAGCGCATTTAATTGTTGATAATCCATTAAGATGCAACGACTTGATTGATAAAGTGCAGCAGTTTGCTGGGCAAAACCATGTAACACGCCCATTCGAAATGCATCTACACTAGGCTCAGCATGTGTGTTTTCACTAAGCGGCAATGTATGGCGAAATACAGCCTTCACCCGCCCCGCCATATGCATCCCAGCCTCTCGTTGATGCGAAGCCAAAATATCTCTGGGATGGCGCATCAGACATAGCACTCGACTATTAGGGTAGAGTTCTAGCAACATGGGCCAACAAGCTAAATCCCACGCATTCCACTTGATCACTAGCTCACGCTCATCAGGCCTCAACCGCCCTTGTAGCCTTAAACATAAATCCACCAGCAGTGGTGTTAAGGCCGAAGGCCAAGCATCATGGTGCATCACATCGCTGCAGAGCATAGATTCGGATAACACTCGGCAAGTTTTGAGTAGAGAAAAACTACTAGAAACGAGTGTTGACCCACAACGAGACCAATGGAAAATCATCAAGTTAGGATTGATAGCGGGCAAACTTTCGCGTTGGGATAATAAGGGTTCGAGCAAGGTTTGAGGCTGGATAAAACTGGCCAGTAAGCCACGACGAGCATCGCTGATATCGTCCTCCAAAAAAGGTTTTGATAACCGCTTAAAAACCGGAACCCAACTGATTGTTTTGGTTTGAGCATGATAACGAGCAGGAAACCACACTTGGCTGAAGCGTGCTAAATCCGGAATGAACCCTTGTTGCTGTAAGGCAATAAATGCCAGCATCTGCTCTAAATTTAGCTCGGGCCAATTGAGGAAGTCGGCCATCAGAACAATAAAATGCTCAACATCCTGCGCTTGATGCAGTAAAAACAATGATTCAGGCTGATGCAGCAATTGCCAATAGTGTTGCTGCTGTTCATGAATATCAATCATTAGCTGGCCATTGGATAGAAGTTAATGTACTGCACCATGCGTGGTAACACGCCTCGATTTGGCGTCGGTCCATGGAGCAAGGCATGGTGCCAAATAATTAAATCCCCTGCGTTTGCGGCAATGGGGTTAATAGGCCACTCTTCCCAACGCTGTTGCTGCAACTCAATATCAGTCTTGTTTTGTTCCTGTAGCCAAGCTTCTATTTTGAGGTGAAAACCGGGAACACAGCAAAATGCCCCTTGCTCGGCAGGGGTATCCGTAAGATAAATCAATCCTTGAGTTCCAAATGGCACGGGTAGTTGCAGTGGCATATCCCAATGCATATTTGGGCCAGGAAACTGCCAAGTGGGCGTTTCAGGGGGATTAAAACTCACTCTATCAGTCGTCATCACTAAATCGGTTCGCTGCCATAATTGTTCAAAGGCTTGACGGATTAGAGGTGCTTGCCGATTGGCATCGAGGATAGGATGACGAAATAACTGCAGCATGATTTTCTGCATCAACTCATGGGACTGATACCAAGTTGATGGATCATTTTCATTCGCGCCAAGCTGTTGCCAAATCACGGCTCGACTGGCCGCGCATTGGGCTTTTGACAACACTTGCGGGATGACTAAATAACCTTCCCGTTGCCAAAAGGCGAGTTGGGCATCGGTAAGCACTTGAGGTAAAGCGTTACCATAAGCTAACTCGGTATTGCCGCTTTCTGGCTCAGCTTGGGATAAGGCACGCAATCGCTGATTAATACCGACAATATCCGCGGTGGTCAGTTTAGTTTGTCTTTGAACGAAGGCGATAAAATCAGTTTGTTTATCAAATTGATAGAGCGCCTTGATCCCAGGTTCTAATCCAATACCGCACAGATCCAGCAGCGCTTTATCTAGGCTCCATTCTCCCTCTGCCACCTCATTGGTTTGTCCACGCTTTTGCAACTGAATTTTTTGCCATAGTCGCTGCAAGTGATAAATGCCCAAACAACTCAAATCCTCACTGCCAACAAGCGCCAATTTATGCTGCTGATATTGGAAGATAAAATCGGGATATGCTCCCAGCTCGTAACGGAAGTCCACTCTGCTAAGAGGTTTAAGCCACAAGGATTTTTTATATTGGGAGAGGGTTAATTGTGATTGGTTTTCAAGTAATTGATGTTCGCCATAAACCCTGATTTTTGTCGTCAGTTTTAGGCTTATGGGTTGGGGTTCATAATCGGGTAACAATAAGCTCCCCACTAGCCCACTTCTGTCATCTTGAGCGAGCAAGCGGGCATGAGCTAAATCGAGACAGAATAAAGGACCCAAATAAATTGGCAGCCGATCTTTTAGCTCGAGCCATGCATCCAACTCAATCGACTCAGGGATTAAACATCCATCCTCTGCTAAAAAATGCTGTAGATGGCTAAAAATCTGTACCTGCGGTTCCTGTTGCAGCAGGTGTTTCATGGTTTCAGAAATTATCAGATCAAAGGTTTGTGTTGATGCTGGCCGCCAAAGCGTAGCGTCAGCACAAATAATCGCATCGACACGATCCGCTACATCGAAATATGCCAGCAGCTTTTCAACACTCTCCAATGACGCTCGATGAATGTCGAGTAAGGTTACTCGCACTTGCTTCGCCGTAAATAGCGGTAATAAGGCTAAGATTAACCAAGCAAAAGGCCCGGTTCCGGCATAGAGTATGTGCACAGGATGGTTCGAGTTAGCTTTAAGTTTGTCCTGTATCGCTTGATAAATTCCTTGAATAAACACTCTGCTACGTTCGGGATCTTCTGCACATTGCGCCGCAGTTGTCGGTGATACCGCCTTGCCAAAAGCCGTAATACTCGCCTCTGTATCGAGAAACAACGCCGGGTGCAGTTCCAACCCAGTCAATTGGCATAACTGCGCCAGCATTGGATCGATAAGCCGCTTTGCCTCCCCCGCTGAATGGGATTGCAACAGCGCCTGAGCAAACAGCTTTAATCTTAGAAACGCCTCGCGCTGCCCTGCATTAGGCTTTGATCTTGGCATCATGGATAAGCTCCTTTAACCACGAGTTGACTTCACAATCGATCACCAAATTAATTCTGGCATCCACGCCTTTATTCGCGACCCAATGGGTTTGGTCAGCATTGATATACCAAAGCTCTCCGGCCCGCATAGGTACACGTTTCTCATCCACATAAAAATAAAGCTGATCATGGGTTTGTAGGGGCAAATGTAATCTAGCCTCACCCTGTTCAAGTGATAATCCTTGATCCCTATGGGGCTTGATTTCAGCACCAGCGTGTAAGCGCATTAAGCGCACCGATTTAACTGGGCAAGCAAGGGATTGAATAAACTGCAGCAGCGCGGGGCTCGATTCCAGTGAAGGCAAATTATCCCAATCTGTCGCGGCACTAATGGAAAAGGCTTGTAAAATGGGGTGCGCGACTCGATATTCCTCGGCGCAGCGTAGAGCCAACACATCCCAACCGCCCTGAGAGCCCGCGTGATAATCACGTTGGTTAATGTGTGGCAACCACTCATGCTGCAACAAAGTCGTGAGTTCTTGCTGTAAACTAGTGATATTCGGAGCTTGGGTGAGTAAGGCGAATGAGCAGATATCCATATCCAAGTGTCTCATTTTTAGACAAAAACGAATTAATCAAGCCTAGCACAAAGTGTCATGCTGGCAAGATAGGCTACTGTAAACCTCACGCTGAGCTGAGTTAACCACACAGGATATCCCATGTTTGACTGGAAGAAGATTGATACTGTACTGCTCGATATGGATGGCACCCTGCTCGATTTGCACTTTGATAACCATTTTTGGCTGAGTCTGGTGCCACAGGAGCTGAGCAAGCAGCGGGGATTAAGCCAGAGCCAGGCACAACAACTGGTGGAAGAAGCCTACGGCAGAGTCGCAGGCACGTTAGATTGGTATTGCCTCGATTATTGGCAGTCCGAGCTGCAGCTCGACATTATGGGGCTTCACCGCGACTTAGTTGACCGTATTCAACTGCGCCAAGACAGTATGCCTTTTCTCGATGCCCTCGCCGCCGCGGGCAAAAAACGCATCTTAGTCACCAATGCCCACCCTAAGAGTCTTGCTCTTAAGCTGGAGCATACTGAACTGGGGAGTGGTTTAGATGCGATGATCTCAAGCCATGAAACGGGTTATCCCAAGGAACACCCACAATTTTGGCAAACGCTATTCGAAAAATTCGCCCTAGTGCCTGAGCGCTGCCTGTTTATCGATGATAGTGAACCTATTTTAAATGCAGCGCGCTTAGCGGGCGTGGGGCATCAGCTCGGGATCAGCAATCCCGATAGCCAGAAACCTGCCAAAACCTTCAATGATTTTCCGGCCATTAGCGACTATCGTTTATTGCTTAACGATCTCGCGAGTTAACCCCTCGAAATAGAAAAGGCACCCAAGGTGCCTTTATCAAATCATGCATTAGGTTACATTACTGGCTAGATTAAAGCCCAGGAATACGCCCCTGATAAACAATAGGGAAGTAACCGTCATCTCCACGCTTGCCGAGGATATTAAGAGATTTACGCATATCTTCCGGCTGTTCGTTGGTCTCTTTGATCTTAGCGGCAACCTTGACCATATTCCCCTCGTCTAACTGTAAGGTACCGATAATTCCCAACTGGTTTTTACTCTCATCGGTAGCAAGCTGGGCTTTCCCCTCAACACAGCTAAGGCCCAACTCGATATTACCCAGTGGATAATCGCCGAATTGATTCTTCACATTGGTTTGGTTTAAGAATAATTTACCCGATAACTGCTCGCACCAAGGTTTACCTTGTTCTAGGGTTTCAACCAGCAGGCTGACTTCACCATTAATTTCGGTTCTAAAGGGCAGCTTAGTATTACCAATTAAGAAGCTATCGGGCGCTTCAAAGCGTAATCCCTGCGCACTAATGCCAGCCATTGACCAAGTGATTAACCCTTTAGCACTTACGGGTGTTGCTCGGCTACCTACTTGAAAATCCAGCTTCACTTTGCCTAAAAACAAAGACCAAGGGCTGAGTTCCCAACGCACTTGCTCCAATTGGCGCTGCTGAATATTCAAAGTTTCAATGCTACCCGCCCAAATACTGCCACTCACTCCAGAAATTCCCACATTCGCTGGGAGTGGTGCGAGGCGCACGGCCACACTGGCAGGAAACAACGCCACTAAAAACACGATATAAATTAGTACACCAATAATAATCTTTTTTATCAGACTCACAGCTACACCTTAACCTATTGCGCTAGTTGGATCCGTCTTACTTTGACATAGCCAGGCGCGTCAGCCTCCGCCAAATCAACACTCTCAAGGGATAAGCCCTTTTGCTGCACTAAATCATTCAAATAACTGAGTAAGGCATCGAATGGCACATCATCCATCCACACTTGGATTTTATCGCCCTGGGGCTGCATGCGAGTAATCACTAAGCCATAACTACCCGCTGTTTGGTTGACGACTGAACTTAAACTGCCGCTCATCGTCGGCTTAGCGCCGCTTTGTTTTAAGCCAGCGATTTTATTCGCCGTCTGCTTTACATAGGTCAAGGTTTGCTGCTGAGCCGTTAAGTTGCGCAGTGCATTGGCCTCAGCATTGGCGATTGGCGTCCAAATCCCCCAGTAAAATAGACCGATCACTAAAAATACGGCGCCAAAACCTACGATCTGCTGCTCGCGCGACGCAAGCCCTTGCCACCAAGTCCGCAAATTATCCATCTTATTTGCTCCTCAAGGTTAAGGTGCTGGTGACCTGATCTTCACCGCTATTCATAGTGCCACCATCCATTTGGAAACGACGGCCGACAATCTCTTTAAACTTCTCAATTTGCGCGTAATTTTTAGCAGTGACCTGCATGCGGATTTCATTACGGGCACTTTCAAATCTCAAGCTATTGGGTTTTAGCTCAGGTACTTGTTTAAAGGCGTCTTGTAACCCCGCCAGCATAGCAAAAAACTCTGCACCACTGCCTTGGCCTTGGAGTGCGCGCAGTTGGCTCTCCATCTGCGAGCGTAAATTCACGATGCGTGAATTGCCTGGTATCACTTGTTGATAAATGGCTTCACTTTGCGCCTTCAAATCGGCGATTTGGCCATTTACCTGATGAATGGTTAAGCCTTTATTTACCAGAGACAACACAATAGCAATGGCTAGTACAATTGCCGCATTTTTCCATTGCAACAGATGCTTACTGTATTCGCGCTTAGGCGTATAGACACCCGTCAGTAAGTTAATCGGCGCATGTAAAATGCCGCGCGCCAGCACCAACATAGGTAAGTCGAGTGGCTGTGGCTTAAGCTCGACACCGTCCAACTCCATCTCGGTGTAACTGGCGACCGACACCTCGTCTGTCTGAGCCGTCAGTTGCTTCATAGCTACTGGCAGCCAAGGTAAAGGCAGGCTATGGCCGGTTCCTAATCCTGTACGCAGTAATAACTCGTTACCGAAACGCATGGCCGCCCATTGGCATTCCTGTAATGGCAAGGCGAGGCAATCGGGCACGATACGCTTCACTTTTAAACCCGCTTCAGCCAAGCAGCTAAGCCAAGTTTGCATTTGCTCATGGGCAACGGCTACCACGCTGAGGGCATCGCCATTGCGTGGGCCAACGGTAAAGTGCATCGCATCCACATCATCGGCGATGGTTTCTTCCAGCATAAAAGGCAGGGCTTTTAAGGCTTGGCGTTGGCCTTTTTCGGGCAGATTCACGCTGGTGAGCGTCATGGCGGAGGCTGGCACCAATACATCGATAGGCCGATTTCCCGCGCGCTCGGTTAAGGTTGATAAACCTTGGGCGTTGGCAAGTTCACCAGAGGCGATAATTTCTTGTTCTTGTTCGGACCAAACCAGCCAAGAGCATGCCTGCTCTGCGGTTCTGCCTAAGCGAATAAATAGCCGTTCACTCACAGTTTTTCTCCACCAGCTTCCATCTTAAAAGATTGAGCTTGTTTGCTATTATTTTTGTCCACCAAACTGACGGGTGAGCACATCCATTTTGTTACCGCTGCTCTTTTTGAGCACGCTCTCCATTCTAAAAATGGCGTTATCGACCTTAGCGCCCGAGGCGAGGAGGAAGTACTGACTGTCCACCACAAAACTGGACTTCATCGCATCTTCCCACTTAATCGACCCCATTGAGGAGGATTCATAAAAATCATCGATCTTGGCAAAACCATCGCCAGGGCGTTGGTTGATAATGCTTTCGGCCTCACCGACGGAAATCTGATTATCGAGCATGGCCGCCAGCAGCGCTGCTTGTTCGACATCAATGGTATTCACATTCAACAATTGCCTGTCATTCCCCGGGATAACACAAATATAAGGCAATAATTTCAAATAAATATCCTGTGTGTATCCCATCACTGCCCGCAGCTCACTCCGATGATTCATCAGAGTGTTGGCGGCACGGTATGGCACATGGCGAGCTTCATACTCGGCATCTTCAGCGCCATAGGGGCTGGTGATCGTGTCTTCGTCGATATAATCCTTTAGGGTTTGAGTGAGATGATCAGCGGTAAAATCATCCATACCTAAACTCACTAATAACGCCTTGTATTGCTTAGCCGCCAAGGGCAATTTAGGTTGACCGTTTTCCACATCTTTTGTGGTGACAGACAAGGCATTTAAGTTAAAACACGAACGCATATCGGTGATCTTGCCTGCAATCTCGCCATATTCTGCCGGAAATACCACATCGCTCATGGCCCAATATTGTTGCTTATGGACACGCCCCTCTGAATCGTCTAAGTCCTGCTTGAGGATCTTCTTCGCCAGCTCTTCGGCGGAAATCGCATACCAATAGGCCTGATCGTACTGAGCTAAGTTTAAGGTGCGGCGCATCGACAACTGATTACGACTGGTAATATTGGTGGCAATAATCACCACCATGGCCACGATCAGTAATACGACGATCAGCGCGACACCACGCTGTTTAGTAGGAGTTCGCCTTATCATGCGCCATCCTCATTTTCTGGCTCACCGGTGCCGGGATCTTCTTCCCCGTTACCGGAACCATCGCCGTTATTATCTTTGTCACCGTTGTCTTCTTTATTGTCTTCGGTGTTTTCGTCTTTGTTGTCTTCATCACTAGACTTTTCTGGCGCCGCCGCGCCCAGAGGCAGCATAAACTTACGCTGAATCTTACCTAGACCTTCAATCTCAATTTCGATTGCAATGGCTTTGGGTAACTTAGTCGCCTCAACCTTGCGCTCCCACTTATCCTCCATAAAGAAGGAATACTCGACCGAAAGCACCTTATCGATAATCACCGTCTTGATTGGCTCGGCGCCAAATTCCGGCTCAGGGTAAGGAAAATACCAGCGTTCTAATTTTCCTTCTCGTACAACATAGGCGACTGACTGCAAACTGCCACGGGGCAATAAGCCGTCTGGATTGAGCCAGCCCAAGCGGTAAAAGACTAAAGCCTCGGACTCCGAATCTAAAAGGTCATTCCCCGTCTGAAATACCGTTGTTCCGCGGCCACCTTCGAGGAGTCTAGGTGTGCGGGCAACCATCTGTCCCAAGTCGCGCTCAATCGCCCCAAAGCCCTGTTGCAACGCTTTTAAACGGGTTGAGAAATTCTTTGTCACTTCATCATTGGTCAGAACTGTGCTGAGTACCGCATTGGCCGCTAAGCCCAACATGGCAAAAATCGCAATCGCGATCAGCATTTCCAGCAGGGTAAACCCCCGATGAGCATTAGTTTGTTTTAAGGACATAACTGCTCACTTGTGCTGCAATACGCTGATAACGCTCATCTTCACTGACACTAATACGGATCATGCGAAAATTATCATCGGTGGTTTTCACCACTTCTTTTCGCCAGTACCAATCCTTACCCGCCAGTTCTACTTGGCCCTCTTTTTTACCGATTTCCGGAAATTGAGGCTCGAGTCTGGCATCGACCATTTGATTGTCGGCAACCCACTGAGCAAGGGTGCGCGACTCCAAAATCGGCATATTCGCCATTTGCTCACCCAAGCTTTTGGTGATTGAAACGGCGGCAATCGCAAACACCGCCAAGGCGACGATCACTTCGAGTAACGTCATGCCCTTAGCGTATTTCATCGGGGCGCCCTAGGGTTAAACGGCCAAGGGCATCGCCCACCACCAATACGTCGAGGGGGCCTTTATCTGTCTTGGTAATAAAACTCAACTCAAAGGCGCTCATTTCGCCGCTGGGAAATAGCAAAATCTGTGGTTCAGGGTGCTTTTTCTTATCTTCCGCAGAGGGCTCGATTAAAGGTTCTTTAAACCAAGAGTCATCTTGTTCGTCCTCTTGTGCGAGCGGTAAACCATCGAGCACCAAATTAATCACCACACCAGGTTCCATTTGTTTTTCAGACAGAATTCTGTCCTTTTCCAATGGATTCCATTTACCATCTTTATAAAAAACAAACTGATAACTGGTTTTTTCCACCACAATACCGATAAATTGGCCGCTTAATACGGTTTCATCCAGCACTAACTCTGTAGCGGCTATAAATTGCTGCGCGGTTTTTTCCAGCGCCTGTTGTGGCCCCGAATTGCCAATAGACATGGTCACCGCCGCGGCGGTGAGTCCCATTAGCAAAATCACCAGCATCACCTCCATCAAGGTGAAGCCAGCGTGGCGCAGCGTTAACATCTTATTGGAAATTCTGTAAGTTCCAGTTACCGATATCATCTTCGGTACCTGGTTGACCGTCTGGGCCTGCACTAAAGATATCTAACTTGCTGTTTTCGCCAGGGCTTAACAGTAAGTAGTTATTACGCCATGGGTCCTGTGGTAAACGCTTTACATAACCTTCTTCGCGGTAGTTACGAGGCTCAGGTGAAATCGTTGGTTTTTGCACTAAGGCTTCTAAACCTTGCTCAGTCGTTGGATAAACACCGTTATCTAACTTGTACATATCTAAAGCGTTTTCGAGCGCGACTATGTCAGATACCGCTTTTTGTTGGTCGGCTTTATCTTTGTTGCCCATCAGATTTGGCACCACCATAGACGCCAAAATACCGAGGATAACGATTACCACCATCACTTCAAGTAAGGTAAAACCCTTGTGCTTTTTATTCATTTGCATCGATTACATCTCCTAAAAAACCTGTGCCATTCTCAGCACTATGACTGAAAGGCAATATTCCATAATGTCAAAAACTAGCCACTAATCAAATTGTTCAGCGCCAATATCGGTTGCAGAATGGCCATCACGATAAAGAGTACAACCCCCGCCATACTCACCACTAACATGGGTTCGAATACGCCGAGGGCGAGCGTCACATTACTCTCAAACTCGCGATCTTGGTTATCCGCAGCACGCTCAAGCATATCTTCGAGCAGACCACTCTTCTCCCCCGAGGCGATCATATATAGCATCATCGCCGGGAATAGCTTAGTGTTAGTCAACGCGGTACTGAGGCTAGTTCCTTCCCGTACGCGCGCCGTTGCATCATCCACCGCCGCCCGTACCCGCATATTTTGCAATACCTCGCTGGCAATGCGCATCCCGTCCAACAAAGGCACCGAACTGGCGGATAAAATACTCAAGGTACGCGCAAAACGCGCAGTATTAAGCCCTTTACTCACTCGGCCAATCACCGGCATTTTCAGCAAAAATGTATGGTATTTCATCTTGAAAATCGGTGATTTGAGTAGACGCTGGAACACTACCAACAGAATACCAATCGCTAAAACAACAAACAGACCATAGTGTTGGACAAAATCCGAGGCAGCAATTAAGAAACGGGTCGTCGCCGGTAACTCGGCGCCCATATGCTCAAACTGACCAACGACCTTTGGTACCACAGCCGCAAGTAACACTGAGACCACCCCAATGGCGACAATCGTCAGCATGATGGGATAAATCATCGCCTGTTGCAGTTTAGATTTAAGCTGCTGGCGACGTTCGGTGTAATCGGCTAAGCGATTTAGCACCACTTCCAAGTGGCCTGATTTTTCCCCCGAGGCCACCATAGCGCGGTATAAGTCATCGAAAATATGCGGAAATTCAGCCAAGGAATCGGCCAGACTATAACCCTCAACGACCCGGGAGCGCACCGCCATGATCATACTGGCAAGTCGCGCCTTCTCACATTGCTGGCCTACCGCCTTAAGACATTCCTCGATCGGTAAGCCCGCCGCCACCAGTGTCGCGATTTGACGGGTGATCAGCGCTAATTCCGCCACTGAAATCCCGCGCTTAAAGGGCGAAAATCCCGCACCTTTCGCCTTGGCTTCTTTTTCAGTGACCGGCAGAATATCCAGCGGCATCAAGCGTTGATCGCGCAATTGGCTACGTGCGTGTCTGGCGGTATCCGCTTCGATCACGCCCTTAAGCTGCTTCCCCTTGGCGTCCAGCGCCTTATATTCAAATGCAGGCATAGCTTACTCCTCGCGGGTCACCCTTAGGACTTCTTCCAGAGTGGTGATACCTGAGAGCACCTTGCTCATGCCATCGTGGCGAATGCTTGGTACCGACTGGCGGATATATTTCTCAATCGCCAGTTCGCCACGTCCACCGTGAATAAGCTCGCGCACATTATCGTCGACCAACAATAGTTCGTGAATGCCCGTACGACCACGGTAGCCACTGTTACCACAGGCCTTACAGCCGTTAGCACGATAAATATGGCGTGGATCATCGGCAGTAATACCCAACAGCTCACGTTCACGCTCATCGGGCACATGCTCTGTCTTACATTTTGGACAGAGGGTACGGATCAAGCGCTGAGCCAATACCCCGAGCAAACTTGATGAGACTAAGAAAGGCTCTACGCCCATATCCTGCAAACGGGTAATCGCGCCCGAAGCGGTGTTGGTGTGGAGAGTCGAAATCACTAAGTGACCCGTCAAGGATGCCTGCACCGCAATTTGGGCGGTTTCAAGGTCACGGATTTCCCCGATCATCACTACATCGGGGTCTTGACGCAGAATCGCCCGTAGACCACGGGCAAAGGTCATGTCCGCCTTAGTGTTAACTTGAGTTTGGCCTATGCCTTCTAATTCGTATTCGATGGGGTCTTCAACGGTTAAGATATTGGTATCTTTAGAGTTAATCTCAGTAAGTCCAGCATACAGCGTGGTACTCTTACCCGAACCCGTAGGACCCGTTACCAAGATAATGCCGTGGGGACGACGAATAAGCTCATCGAACTTGGCTCGGATGCTGTCCGTCATACCCAGCTGTTTTAAATCCAGATTACCAGCGTTCTTATCCAGCAAACGCAGCACCACACGCTCACCGTGGCTCGATGGCATGGTCGATACCCGCACGTCCACCGCGCGGCCCGCAATCCGCAGCGAAATACGGCCATCTTGTGGTACACGTTTCTCGGCGATATCGAGGCGCGCCATAACCTTAATCCGCGACACCAATAAAGATGACAGTTTACGGTTTGGCTTGAGCACTTCTTTGAGTACACCGTCGATACGGAAACGCACGACCAATTGCTTCTCGTAGGTTTCGATATGGATATCCGAGGCTTCTTCTTTAATCGCTTCTGATAACAGGGCGTTAATGAGCTTAATGATCGGCGCATCATCATCGCCTTCGAGCAAATCTTCGGTTTGTGGCAACTCTTCTGCAAGAGTAAATAAATCCATTTCGTTACCAATGTCTTCCATCAGCTGCTGCGCTTCGGAGGAATTGGCTTGATAGGCCTGAGTCAGTTTGACCTCAAACTTACTCGGCTCGAGCTGTACCAAAGGTAAATCCACGCCCGAGTAGCGACGCGCTTCAAGCATCGCCGCTAACGGGGTTTTGGCGGTATAAAACAGGTTCAAGGCGCCATCATCGCCATAGGCTAAAATCACCTCATGGCGGTGGGCAAAGGCAAAGGGTAAACGCTCTTTGCTGCTGGAGCGAAATACCTCATCACCTTCGGCTTCAATACCTAGTTCATTGGAAACTAAGCTTAAATCCTCGACTTGGGATACTTGTATTTCACTCATTGTGTTTTATCTTTGTTTTTGTTTTCATCCAGCGACTTGAGAGTCGGGTCAGTTTTACGCATCTGAGTCTCTAGCCCTTTGCCTTCTTTATAACGATCTAAAATATCGTTCACTTCTGGCGGCACATACTCAGACTGGTTCCACTCATCTAATACCGGCACTTTAGTCTCAGGCATTAGATTGACACCACGCTCCTGCTGTTCAAGCTGCAATGCTCTGAAATAGTTGTATTTACGACCTGCGATACCTTCCATCGTCACACCATCACGGATAATGGTGGGTTTGATAAAGATCATCAGGTTCTTCTTGGTCTTCTTACTGGAAGAAGATTTGAATAGATGGCCAAGTACTGGAATATCGCCGAGGAATGGCACTTTCTGCACGCTTTCTTGCACTTCTTCGTTAATCAAACCACCGAGTACCACGATTTGGCCTGAATCAGCCATAACAGTAGTGGTTAAACGGCGAGTCGCGAAGGAAATATCCACACCCGTGTTACCGTTTACGCCGGAGACTTCTTGCTCAATCGCAAGCTTAACCGCGTTACCTTCGTTGATCTGAGGCACCACTTTTAACTTCACCCCAACCTCTTTACGTTCAACGGTTTGGAATGGGTTGCTGTTGTTTGAGCTGGCGGTAGAACCAGTCAGAATAGGCACTTCATCACCGACGATGAAAGATGCTTCTTGGTTATCTAAGGTAGTAATAGAAGGTGTTGCCAGTACGTTTGAGTTAGTGTCACTCGATACGGCTTGTACTAGGGCACCAAAGTCACCCATGGCAACGCCCCATGCCATGCCATTCACTTTACCTAAGGCTTGAGCAAGTAAGGTAACATCGCCCTTTGTATCTGGGTTTTTACCAATCACGTCACCTGTGTTTGGATTGGTAATATAGGTTCCTTCTTTATCCTGCGCCTGCCATACACCCGCGCCAATCTCACCTATGGTTGGGCCTAAGTTATTGAACTGAGTGCCACCATCCGCTTTCGCGGCCCATTGCACCCCAAAGCCGACGTTATCGCCTTCGGCAACTTCCACGATAATGGCTTCGACTAATACTTGGGCGCGGCGAATATCGAGTTGGTTGATCACGCTTTCAATAGTGCGCATTTGATCTGGCTCAGCGCTGATCACTAATGCGTTAGTATCAGTGTGGGCCATAATATTGATTTCATTACGACGTTTGCCACCACCCGCTGCCTGAGCGCTAGGATCTTTTTCACCTTCCAACTTTTGGGCAAAACCAGTTAGCACTTCAACTAAGTCTTCGGCCTTGGCATACCGTAAATAACGTACTTTCGTATTGCCCGTGCTGGCTTGCTCGGCATCGAGACGGTGGATCAGCTCCACCACCCGTTGACGACTCTTTTCATCACCACTAACCACTACGGCGTTAATCCGCTCGTCGGCCACCACTTTGGGTGCTTGTCCGGGAAGCTGCGCTTGGTTAGCTGTCGCGCGGTACAGGGTATCGATAATTCGCACCATTTCGCCAGCAGAAGCATATTCAAGTGGCACGACTTGAACAGAGGTATCACCCTGTTTATCTACACGGCGAATGATTTCAACTAACTTATTAACCACCGCAGCGCGGCCAGAGAGCATCAGCACGTTTGATGGATCGTAGTTCACTACGTTACCACCACCAGCGTTATCGTTTAACTGACGTAATAATGGTGCTAATTGCTTGGCTTCGGTGTTATACAACGCCACGATGCGGGTAACCATTTCATCGCCTAGGCCAGGATCGTTGTCATTAGCAACACGAATCGCCGCGGTTTTCGCATCTTTGTCTTTGATCACTTTGATAACGTTATTTTCCATCTCGACGATGGCATAACCGTATACTTGCAGCACGTTGAGGAAGAACTGGTAATACTGCTCGTCATTGAGCAGATCATAGCTGCGAACGTTGATCTTGCCGCGAATCGTCGGGTCAACAATGATGGTTTTGTTCAAGTTTTTACCAACAATATTGATAAACTCTTGAATATCAGTGCCTTTAAAGTTGGCCGCATATTGTTCAGACCAAACAAATTGCGAGGTCAGCATAGTGGCGCCCGCCACAACTCCAGCAATCAGTTTGCGTCGAATCCGTTTGTTATTCATTATTTTACTTTCCCCTAACGCGTGTTATTGCGGCAAACTAAACATGATTTCAACCAACTGCCCTTCCCGTTCAACCATAACAGAAACTTCAGTTAATTCAGACAATTGGCTCATCATTTCTAACGCCTGACTCATTACGGTCAGGTCGTATCCATTAATCGATTTAGCAAGGTCATTGGGTTTAAAGCCTGCTTGCTTAAATAGGTTCACATCTTTGCCAGGATTGAGGCGATAGCCAACAACGTTTTCTCCCTGTCTCACGGGCGAAATCGCAATATAGTCAGTAATTTTACTGGGATCGGCTAAGAGTTCACTGCGAGATTCGGCCAGCTCTTGAGAGATTTCAGCATTCTTGCGCTGATCCACTCGGCTAACGACTTCAGCTTTTCCGCTCTTGGCCTTTTGTAATTGTTGATTCGCTGGGCTTTGACTGGTGTAAACCAAACCATCAAGCATCAAGGTTTCATAGCGACCCGCATTGGTAATGATAATCCGGTCTGCATAGACTTCTTTTAACGAAGCGGATGTACCCTTAATTTTATCACCCAAGCTGTAGGTTTCTTGGCTACCACTGGATTCAATAATCGCTAGACCTTTTTGGTCAGCGGTGGATGCCACCACCCCCGTCAGTTGAATAGAAAGGGAAGTCTTTGGCGCATCGGTTACGGTTTCGACCACTTCGACTTTAGGTTTATCCGCCTTGGCGTCGGCTTTGCCGAAAAGTGCGAGTTGCTGTAATCCTGCCAGATCAATTTGCCCAGCCCCTTTACCCGCCGTGGTCACCGCAGTGGGAGACCATGCTGTAGGAGAAGAGGTGGTAGGCACGAGTTTCCATGTAATTTGCGCGGCTAAGAGTAAACTCAGAATAAAACCAAGCCAGAAAACAACCTGACTCAACGGCTTATGCGGAATACCTGCAGCTTTTGCGATAACGTTATCTAATAAATCCATATTTATGTGGACCCTCAATACAGGTCTCTGTTCTGATTATAAAAATTATCATGTTCGCCACATGCTAACCTAGGCCGCATTTGGCAACAACCCCATAACAGTATTGCAATTGGCGAAAATTGGCCATTTATGCTAACTTTGCCCGCCTAAAAAGGGTGTGAAGCGCACCACTCTTTAACATAATAGCAATGCGACTTAGGCATTTTATTACTCAGCATGTGAACTCATCGATCTTTTATCTTGGAGACACTATGACACAAAGTTCAGGCGACAGTGGCAGCGTTCGACTCGATAAATGGTTATGGGCCGCACGTTTTTATAAAACCCGAGCCATAGCCAAAGAAATGATCAACGGCGGCAAAGTACATTACAACGGTGCGCGCACCAAATCTAGTAAGAATGCTGAGATAGGTGCCGTCCTTAAGATACGACAAGGTTATGACGATAAAGAGATCGTCATAAAAAAATTATCAGAATCACGCCAAAGTGCATCAATTGCACAGGAATTGTACGAAGAAACCGCCGCCAGCATCGCTAAACGCGCGTTAAATGCCGAAGCAAGACGATTGAATATTCTTAATAATCCTGCACCCGACCATAAACCGGATAAAAAGCAACGACGCCAACTTATCCGATTTAAAGAATGCTAAGAATTACGTAAAAGTTACCTAATAGTGAGATACAAAATGACCCAAGATATTTTACACCGCTACCTATTCGATAATGCCGATGTGCGTGGTGAACTGGTGCAATTGCAAGATAGCTATCAGCAGGTAATAGGCTCACATGCCTATCCTCCTGTGCTGCAAACCCTGCTCGGCGAGTTGCTAGCGGCGACCTCTTTATTAACCGCCACCCTAAAATTTAGCGGTGATATTAGCGTGCAGTTGCAAGGGAATGGCCCAGTATCGCTGGCGGTGATCAATGGCAATAACCAGCAGCAATTACGCGGTATCGCACGCTGGGATGGCGAGTTAGCCGACGATGCCAGCCTAGCCGATCTGTTTGGCCAAGGTTATATGGTTATCACCCTCACACCGGACGAAGGCGAACGCTATCAAGGCGTGGTCGCCCTTGATAAACCCACCTTAGCCGCCTGTGTCGAAGACTACTTTAACCAGTCAGAGCAATTACCCACAGCAATGTGGTTATTTGCCGACGGTAAACAAGCTGCTGGCATGTTCCTGCAAATATTACCAAGCCAAGAAGATCATAATGCCGACTTCGAGCATTTATGTCAGCTGACAGCGACCATCAAGGCGGAAGAGTTATTCACCCTAGAAGCGCAGGACGTATTACACCGCTTGTATCATCAAGAAGAAGTACGTCTGTTCGATCCTATCGAAGTCAGCTTTAAATGCACTTGTTCACGCGAGCGCAGCGCGGCGGCGATTAAAACCATCGATCAAGCCGAAGTCGAAGCCATTCTGGCGGAAGACGGTAAGGTCGAAATGGGTTGTGAATACTGCAATGCGAAATACGTATTCGATGCTATTGATGTTGCAGCAATCTATGCCAATGGCACCACTTCAAATACCCAGCAGTAAGTTTTTACTTACTGTCAAAAGGGCACCTTGGGTGCCCTTTTTTGTACCACCTCAATGATCCAGCTCACACTTTAGCTACGGATAGGATACAATCGGCACACTTTGTCCCCTAGCACGCCTCGGGCGATAAATAAAAGCAAAATCGGCAGACGATCGATAAAAAATAACCTTACAAATACAAGTCAATGGAGACCTCACTATGGCGGATGGATTAAACCGCGTTCATTACAACCCCTCAACAGCACAACTGGTCGAATTTGCCCTGCTCCGCGGCGAAGGTGAATTAACCGCCAATGGTGCGCTGGTTGCCAAAACTGGTACACGCACAGGTCGCTCTCCTGGCGATCGTTTTATTGTTAAAGAACCTAGTTCAGCGGCTGATATCGAATGGGGACCCGTCAACCAAGCATTTGAACCCGGTGCTTTTGAAGGATTATGGGCGCGTGTAGAAGCATTCCTCGCCGATAAAGAGTTGTTTGTATCTGACCTCGAAGTCGGTGCAGACCCAGAACATTACCAGCCAGTGCGCGTGACGACTCAATACGCTTGGCACCAACTGTTCGCCCGCAACCTTTTTATCATCCCAGAAGAATTTAACCGTCAAGACAAGCCTGTATGGCAAATCATCAACGCACCAGACTTCGTCTGTGTTCCTGAGCGTGATGGCACCAATTCAGATGCGGCGGTGATCTTAAACTTTGCCGAGCGCAAAGTGTTGCTAGCGGGCCTGAAATACGCTGGCGAAATGAAGAAGTCGATGTTCTCTGTACAAAACTTCCTGCTGCCAGCCCAAGGCGTATTGCCAATGCACTGCTCGGCAAACGTAGGTAAAGACGGCGACACCACCCTATTCTTCGGTCTGTCGGGTACAGGTAAAACCACCCTGTCTGCGGATCCAAAACGCTTCCTGATCGGTGACGATGAGCACGGCTGGGCACCGGGCGGCGTATTCAACATCGAAGGCGGCTGCTACGCCAAATGTATCGACCTGAGCCAAAAGAACGAGCCTGTGATTTGGGATGCGATTCATTTCGGTACTGTGCTGGAAAACGTGATAATGGACGAGCACCGCGTACCTAACTACAAAGACAGCAGCCTGACGGAAAACACCCGTGCGGCTTACCCGCTCGAGCATATCGCCCAGCGTAAAGAAGACAACCGTGGCGCCGAGCCTCACGCAGTGGTGTTTTTAACCTGCGACGTGTCTGGCGTGTTGCCACCAGTTTCTATCCTGAGCAAAGAGCAAGCGGCTTACCACTTCCTCTCTGGCTACACGGCGAAAGTCGGTTCGACTGAAATCGGCTCAACCTCTGCGATTCAGTCAACCTTCTCTACCTGCTTCGGCGCGCCGTTCTTCCCACGTCCTGCGGGCGTGTATGCTGAGCTGCTGATGAAGCGTATCGAATCATTCGGTAGCCAAGTATACCTAGTTAACACTGGCTGGACTGGCGGCCCACACGGTATTGGTAAACGTTTCGACATCCCAACCACCCGCGCCATTGTCGATGCGATTGTCAGCGGCGAGCTGAAAAACGTTGAAACCGTTCATTTAGATACCTTAAACCTCGCGGTGCCTGTAGCGGTTAGCGGTGTCGACAGCAATCTACTCAACCCAGTGAACACTTGGAGCGATAAAGCACTGTACGCCGAATACGCCCAAAAACTGGCCGAAGCCTTCACTAAGAACTTCGCGAAGTATCAAGTGTCAGACGCCATCCGTAACGCTGGCCCAAAGGCATAAACGCGTAGCGGATTCATTTAGATAATGTAATCAAACACATTGTTGAGTAAAAAAGCGCGGATTCAGTGATGAACCCGCGCTTTTTATTTGTCGGTTAATTTTGTAACTAAAACCCACCCGCACTAACGTCGCTGCGTTAGATTTTTATGTGTTTTATTTCTTATCGATTAGTTAAACCAAGCTTAAATTAATGCTGCGTTTTTATAATCACCAATAACAATCATCATTTTTAGGAAGCGGCACCCAAATGGAAAATCATAAACCTGCCACAGGATTCCAGCGATTTCTCAATACTGTCGAAACAGTAGGGAATAAACTCCCCGACCCCGCAGTATTATTTGCACTATTTCTAGGCTTGGTCTGGCTGATCTCTTGGGGGTTATCGGGCGTCAGTTTTGATGAAATCGATCCCCGAACGGGTAACCCGATTCAAGTCGTCAATATGCTCGAAGGCGGTGCATTAACCGCCTTTACCTCAACACTCGTATCAACCTTTGTGACTTTTCCGCCGCTCGGTGTCGTGCTGGTTGCAATGCTTGGCTTAGGTGTTGCAGAACATACAGGCTTTATTAATGCGGGGCTGCGCTCAATTTTATCCGTGACACCCAAGATTTTACTCACTCCGGTACTGATCGCAGTGGGTATCCTGAGCCATGTCGCGGTTGACGCAGGTTATGTACTCGTTATCCCACTGGGCGCGGTGATCTTCTATGCTGCGGGTCGTCATCCCCTAGCCGGTATTGCCGCCGCTTTTGCTGGCGTATCCGGTGGTTTTTCTGCAACAGTGGGCGTGCCATCGAGTCTTGATCCTATGTTAGCGGGCTTAACTCAGGCGGCCGCAAGATTATCGGCCGACCCAGCTGCCGCAACATTAACAATTAACCCACTGAATAATATTTTCTTTACGTCAGCTTCAGCCGTGTTAATTATCTTAGTTGGCTGGTTTATTACCGATAAGATCATCGAACCGCGCCTAAAAAACACTGCGGTAAATGGCGATCCAGCAACACTCCCCACACTTGATGAGCTGCAACCCCATGAGCGCCGCGGACTCAGATTTGCGATGCTATCCATGTTATTGTGTGCATTAGGATTAGTATTCACCGCCTATGGTGACAACTCTGCTTGGCGCGCTACTGACGGCGCCTTAACCAGTGCCTCCGCACCATTAATGCGCTCCATTGTGGCGATTATTTTTGTGTTCTTCCTTATCCCCGGCATTGTCTATGGCTATGCCGCTGGCACGGCAAACAACCACAGAGCGATTATTCAGGGCATGAGTAAATCCATGAGCGGTATGGGTTATTACATCGTCATGGCCTTTTTCTGTGCTCAGTTTATTTATGCCTTTGGCCAATCCAATTTAGGCGCATTAATGGCCATTAAAGGCGCGTTGGCGTTAAAGGAATTGGCCCTTCCGATGGGGGTGACTTTGGTGGGGATTGTGTTTCTCACCGCGTTCGTCAATCTATTAGTCGGCTCGGCGTCGGCTAAATGGGCGTTGATTGGTGCCATTATGGTGCCCATGTTAATGGAGCTGGGCGTATCGCCCGATTTGACTCAAGCCGCTTACCGCGTAGGCGACTCGTCGACCAATATCATTACCCCGCTGATGCCTTACTTTCCGCTGATAGTGGTGTTTTGCCAAAAATACGTTAAGGAGTCAGGTATTGGCACCCTAGTGGCGCTGATGCTGCCGTTTTCAATCAGTTTTCTCCTGCTTTGGAGCGGTTTCTTATTGGCATATTGGGCATTAGGTCTGCCATTAGGTATCGGTAGCTCATTCACTTTCCCAGCAATGCCTTAGGGCGAAAAGAGTATCGAGTGCTAGCAACATTGAATTTATAATAAACAGGGCACTCGATCCTCAATAACCACTAAACACTGCACCACTTACCACCTCGCTTTAAACGCCGATGCCGACGTAAAACGTCGGCATTTTATCTGATTAAAAACATATAAATACAAATACTTAAATATCGATAAACGCATCTCGCTCATAGTAAAAGATAATAGCTTCAAGCAGTTCCTGTTCACTGGGCTGAGCTTTTTGCAGCTTAAGATTAGCAATGACATCCTCGATTTGATCCGTATTTAGCAGATAACCATAGTCACTCCGGCCTAAGCCATCCTCAAAGGCATCGATTTCGGCATCCGATAGATCCCTAGTATCAGCCACTATCGGGAACAACAATGTTGTCAGTTGAAGGGATTCACCTTGATCAAGATCTTGATAGACCAGCCAATAACTTAGTCCCGGTTGTTCGATGCATTTTCTTATCCAGCACTGTAACGACTCAGGTTTACCAAAGAATGAAGTGATATTCATAATGTCCTCGAAATGGTGTTGTCATAGGAAAAACCGAGTAAGTCAAAGAGTTGAATAGTCATGGAGGCTATTTGGCTATTCACCACTCTCAAGATTCATACAAGTAAAAGATGGGAATTATCGCGACTCAACCGGTGCCAAGAATACGAGAGGATATCTGCGCCCATCAAAGCCTAAATCACAATTCATCAATTCGATGGACAAAAAACAAGTCTAAATTAAATAAAAACCATTTTAATATGATAATTTTTAAACATTCTTTATTTATAGGTTATGTTATTTAGGTTTTGGTTATTTTCATACCAAGGTTGATGATGTTTCACAAAACCCGTTACAGCAACTGTGATACCTTAGGCGCCCAAAAAACCTGTCGGGGCTTAGCTTTTTACGCTAAAAGCAAAGGCTGACCTGTAAATAGATAACGAGTCTTAAGACACAAAATGCTGCGGCAACCGGGGAGTTTCGCAAGAATGAAGAGCAAGAGTTTATTAGGCAACATTGGTGTTCAAGTGGTTATCGCCATGATTATTGGCGCACTGGTGGGTTTTATGATGGGTGAAAGTGCGAGTATCTTCGCACCGCTTGGTACCATTTTTATCCATTTAATCAAAATGCTAGTGATCCCACTGGTACTGGTTTCTATCATCAGCGGTGCCGCCAGCTTAGGTGATAGCCCCTCGGCAGGTAAGATTGGTGTGGGCACTTTTGGCTTCTTTATTGTCACCTCAGGCCTTGCCGTCGCTTTGGCATTAGTGATGGGTAAGATGTTTACACCCGGCGCAGGTGTTGACTTTACCGCCCACAGTGGCAGTGGCTTGATGGAAGTGACCGCCGAACATGGCGCACTCCCCGGAGTGATCGACACCTTTATCGGCATGATCCCAACCAACGTGTTCGAATCGCTAAACGGCGGAAATATCCTTCAAATACTGGTATTTAGTATTTTCTTTGGTATCGCACTGACGAAGGTCAAAGGTGATGGCGCTAAGCCCATCATGGCGGCGTTAAATACCGTCGTCGACGCCTTTGTGTGGATGATCAACTGCGTGATGGTGATTGCCCCTATCGGTGTGTTTGGTTTGATGGCCGATTCCGTCGGCACTTTTGGTTTTGATGCCTTAGAAGTCGTATTTAAGCTGTTTGCCGTGTTTGTGGCCGCGATTCTGCTCTATGGTTTTGTGTTCTTCCCCATAGTGGTGCAACTGTTTTCTAAGGTCTCGGCACGCCAATTTATTTCGGCGATGAAAAAGCCGCAGGTGATGGCACTGTCTACCGCGTCATCAATGGCAACGCTGCCAGTAAATATGGAAACCTGCGAAGAAGATCTTAAGGTCTCTAAGGCAACCACCGCCTTTGTGCTGCCCTTAGGTGCCACTATCAATATGAGCGGCAATGCGATTTATTATGGTCTGGTCGCGATGTTTTTCGCGCAAATGTACAACATTGACCTCTCAATGACCGCCTATGCTGCGATTATCTTTACCTCCACCTTAGGCGCCATTGGCCAAGCGGGTGTGCCAGGTCCGTCATTTTTAGTGGTCGCAGTGCTATTGGCTGCGGGTATTCCCATTGATGGTTTACCGCTGTTATTCGCCCTCGACCGAGTGTTTGACATGATCCGCACCGCGCTTAACATCACAGGTGACGCCGCCTGTGCCGTGATTATGGATAAGTACACTGCGGAGCAACCGACTCAAGAACCGAGTTAGCACGCACGCGCATCCTAAGGCTTGAATAGGCTTGCTTATTCAAGCCTTTTTTATGACTGAGCCTTGTACAGACCGCATGCTATCTTACTGATTTAATATCAATTACCTAGCTTTAATGTGATCTTGGCGGTGCCTTGGACTAAGCTCAAACAGCGCCGCCTCGCAATTTGCATTTCTTTATCAGCCAAGCCACACGGGCGAAGTGCCTTTCTGCGATAATGGCTTGGCTACCATCAGTCCAAAGGAGTGTTGCATTATGTCCGTCTTTGCCCCTGCAAGCCCTTTTGCCGACTTTATATATCGCCATTTCCGCGCCATTCACGCCCTCAAACTCGGCCTCGCCCTGCTGATTGCCGTCACCATTAATGCCATTTGGTCACCGCCGCATTTTATTTGGAGCATGGTGACGATTGTGATCATTATGATGAGTCTGCCACAGGTGGGTGGTGCGATTGAAAAGTCACTGCAACGGGCGGTAGGCACTTGTTTAGGCTCGGCTTATGGCGTGATGTTAGTGGCCACACTCGACAGCTATTGGGTAATTATGGGGCTGTTAATTTTAGGGGTGACGCTGATTTGTTTTATCTCGGCGGGACGCTACAGTTATGCCTATCTGGTGGCAGGATTCACCATTATTATCGTGGTGGGCGATGCTAATCATGATACCTCTGAGGCGCTATGGCGCACGGCAAATATTCTGCTGGGTTGTGTTATCGCAATTCTGGTGTCGCTGTTTATCTTCCCGATTAAAGCCAAGCAGGACTGGCGTAGTCAGCTCGCCAATGCCATCGATAATATGGCCAAGGTGCTGACCCAACATTTACAGGCCCCCGCCAACCATGATTTAGATTTTCGCGCCGAACTCGAAGCGGCGATGAAGGCGGTATTAACTCAGAAGAAACTGTTTTTCTCCCTCGAGTGGGAAAGCCAAACCCTAAAAAAACATAAAGTGCTGCTGGCGGAATTAATCAATAAACAGGTGCGGCTGATCACCCTGCTCGAATTATTACCTTTGAGCCGCTGGCAGGAGGCCGACAAAGAGGCTTACCACCAAATCAACAAAGTCGCCGCCGAGCTTACGGCTTATCTGCAACGCCTTAGTGAATTTGTTGCGGGTAAAACCGCGGCTTTACCGACGCTGCCCACCGCCCTAGAGCAAGAGTTGCAACACAGATTACAACTTAGCTTGGCCAGCTCGGCACCGAATTCGCCCCCTTTGGCGAATGAAGTCGCACAGGGATTTGCCCTCACGGGATACGGCTGGCTTATCTATCAACTCGCCATCGCCGTCGAAGCCCTCTACGCCGATATCGAGGTTATCGAAGTCGCCTATCGCGGACAAACCGTGTTACATAAAACTACCAAGCGCGCATAGGCCGTCACCACGGGAATAGCAGCGAAAAATCACTCCCTCAGACCAAGATAAACCCTTGGCAGCCCTTGCACTTGTAGGGGCTTAATGAAAAGATACCGCCCTAATAAAAATTCGATGTGTGGACTGTTTTCATGCGCTTGTTTTCCCCTTCCGTTATCGCCATTGCCTGCTTATCGGCGGGCTCATTATTCACAGCCCAATTAGCCGTTGCCGCGAATACCGAAGTCGCACAACCCGAAGTGACTAATTCTGGAGCTGCCAACGCTGAAGTTGCCAGCACTGAGGCCGCTAAAACCGACGCGGTTGAAACAAATTCCAGCGGTAGCGCTTTGAGCGCGACAGAAACCGCTCCCGAAGTCGCAGCAACACCAACTCGTGCTAATACCTTTGTCAATGACGCCATTCTCCCGCCGAGTATTACTTGGCATGGTGGCAGCGAAGCCCTGTTACTCAGCGCCGATAACGAATGGGCGACGCCCTTCGAGCAAAGCAACGGCACCGAAAGCCCAAGCTATGACGACACCATCGCATGGCTCGACCGATTGGCGGCCGAAACCACTAAATTGCAAAAAGTCAGCCTAGGTCAGAGCCCTCAAGGCCGCGACATTTGGATGTATGTCGCCAGCAGTGAAGGCATTAACGAATCGGCACGGCTAAAGCAAAACACTAAGCCGACGATTCTGGTGCAAGCCGGTATCCATGCCGGTGAAATCGACGGTAAAGATGCAGGCATGATGCTACTGCGAGATATAGTCAAAGGCGACAAAAGCGAGCTACTCGAAAAAGCCAACCTGCTGTTTGTGCCTATGTTTAGCGTTGATGCCCATGAGCGCAGCGGCGAATTTAATCGCGTTAACCAACGTGGCCCGGTGAATATGGGCTGGCGCACCAATGCCAATAATCTCAACCTGAACCGTGACTATGCCAAGGCCGACACCTTAGAAATGCAGAATATGCTGCGGGCAATCAATGTGTGGCAACCGGATCTGTATATCGATGTGCATGTCACCGACGGCATCGATTACCAATACGACATCACCTTCGGCTACAACCTCGCCCAAGGCTTGAGTCCCGCCAGTTTCCGCTGGCTCGAAAATAGCTACCGCCCAGCGGTAGAAGCGGCCTTAACAGCCCAAGGCCATATCCCTGGTCCACTGATTTTTGCCATCGACAATACCGATATCACTAAAGGCATGTCACTGTGGAACCCAAGCCCACGCTTCTCTAATGGTTATGGTGATGCCCGCCATCTGCCGACTATTTTGATTGAGAACCACAGCTTAAAACCCTTTAAGCAGCGCGTACTTGGCACCTATGTGATGCTAGAGCAAACCCTTAAAACAGTGGGCGACCAAGCGACCAAGTTAAAGAGTGCGATTCAAGAGGATAAATACCGCGCCTCGCCACTGATCACGTTAACGTGGAAATCGGCGCCACTGGCTAAAGGCTGGGATTTTAAAGGCATCGACTACACTCTTGAGCAGAGTCCGATTAGCGGCACCGAGGTAGTGCGTTGGACAGGCGAGCCTAAGCTGTACCCGAATTTACCTGTGATGGCCGAAACCGTGCCCGATATTAAAGTCACTCGCCCGAGTGCTTACTATATTCCCGCCCAGTGGACACAAGTGATCGACCGCTTAACTCTACACGGCATCCGGATGACACGTTTAAGCAAACCGACTGAGCTTAAATTGCAACAATACAGCTTGAGCAATCCGGTGTTTAATACCAAAGCGTTCGAGGGGCGACTCACAGTGAAGGCCGACTCGACACTGGCGAAACTGACCACCACCTTGCCCGCAGGCACAGTGAAAATCAGTACAGATCAACCCTTAGGCGATCTGGCGATTTTACTGCTTGAGCCACAATCACCGGACTCGTTACTGCAATGGGGCTTCTTTAACCCTATCTTTACCCGTACCGAATACATTGAGGACTACGCAGTAGAGCCGCTGGCCGCCAAGATGCTTAAGGAAGACCCAAAGCTACAGGCGGAATTTAACAAAGCGCTAGAAAACCCAGCGTTTGCCGCCGATCCCGAGGCACGCCTACGCTGGTTCTATGAGCGCAGTCCTTACTACGATAATCAATATCTTAAGTATCCAGTCTACCGTAGCCGTTAATTCCCGCCGTTAAAAACGGCAAGGATTAAGCAGGCTTACGCGCGCTAATGCTATATACCAAGGGCACATGCTGCCCTTGGTGTTTTAGTACATAACGGCCATCGGCTTGCGCCTCTAGCCCTGCGAAACAGTTATAGGGGCTAAACGCAAATTCGTGGATGAACTCCAACACTAAGCCCGCCTGCAATAAGGCATTGATCACCTCAGACAAGCTATGGGACCAGCACATTAAGGTCTGCTGCTCATCACCGGCATTCTCGGTATAAGTCCCTTCCTGCTCAATATCTGGCTCACCGCGATTAAAATAACTATACCCATCGAATAGCTGCTGCGCCGGATGAAACTCGGCCATGTAAAACTGTCCGCCGGGCTTTAAACACGCCGCAATGGTCTGCGCCCAGAGTGCTAAATCCGGCAACCACACAATGGCACCATAGGAGGTAAAGACAATATCTTGCGGTTCAACCTTGCCCGCTACGCTGTAGACATCGCTACAGATAAACTCGGCGGACAACTGCGTCTGCAACGCCAGCTTGCGCGCCTCAGCAATCGCCACCTCGGATAAATCGACCCCAGTCACTTTTGCGCCCATTCGCGCCCACGACAGGGTATCTAAACCAAAATGACATTGCAGATGCAGTAGATTTTTGTCCGCCACCGCAAGCTCACTCAGCTCGATTTCCGTTAGAGATGTGTTGCCATTCAAAAAGCCTTCAACATCATAAAAATCCGAGGTTAAGTGCACCCGAGTGCGGGCATCCCAAGCGATTTTATTGGTCGTTAAGTAATCCATATGAGTCCTTTCTGGTTACGCTTTTTATCAAGCAGGGATGTTGGACACACGCTAACTGAATAAGTGAGTAATTTCACCACTCTTTGGGAAAAATCACTTATTCAGCGGACATGTCCGCCTACGGCCAAGCGGACACATTTAATTTATCTACATGATTATTAATACATTTTAAAATTGGCATAGGATGTGCAATCTCGACTGATATCAAGCTTATCGCTCATAGCTCAGCACTCAGTCGGTCGTCGAGTGTCGATAACAAGGAAGAAGAAAATGTCACTACGCCCTTTTATATTCACCCTCGGATTTATCGCCGTCTTTACGGTTGGCGTGTCACTCACTGGCTGCATTATCAATGTGAACGCCGCTGGCATGCCGGATTTAGACCACGAGCAACGTGAACTCAACCTCGATGCTCAAGACTTGCAAGAGCTCGTCGCCGAAACAGGTGCGGGCACTCTTGAAATTATCGGTGTCGAAGGCCTAACCCAAATTAAGTTAGTGGCTGATATCTATAGCAATGACGATAGCAAAGTGATTCTCACCCTAGAGAAAAAGGCTAACAAAGCCCAGCTTAAGGCCGACTTTGAATCCCATAGCAGCTTTAACAATTACTCACCCTATATCGACCTTAAGTTACAAGTCCCCGCCGGATTAGCGCTGGACATAGACGATGGTTCGGGTGCGATTTTGATCAACAAGATGACCGCGGATATCAAGGTCAAGGATGGCTCGGGCGAACTGGCAATCCATGGCGGCAATAATGTCAGCATCGACGATGGTTCTGGCGCGATTGAAGTCAGCCAAGTCAACGGTAATCTGGCGATTGTCGATGGTTCTGGCGGTATCCAAGTCAATGATATTAAAGGCAGCATCACCATTGATGATGGTTCAGGTGAAATCAACGTCGCCAATGTGCAAAACACAGTCACCATCAACGATGGCTCAGGCGATATCAATGTGGTGAACACTAAGGGCTTAACCATTCTCTCGGCAGGTTCAGGGGATGTGAGCTTCGATAAAATCGATGGCACAGTCAGTAAACACTAAACCCGTTAGATCAATAGCGTTCCACTCAACCAACTTCCCGGCGTAGAGACTGATGTTGCAGTACCCAACCAAATGTCAGTCTTCTACCCACCCCTTTTGCGTTACCGTTCCATGGACATTCTTATGCACTTTATGCCACTAACCCCTTGTAGTGGCATCTTTTTTTGTGTCTGAGACTTTCTCAGGCTCAATTCAGGTAAGCCTTTGGTAACGTTTTACCTATTTGTTTTTCGGAGCAAAATTTAGCAATGAGTATATAAATAAGGCTTTATTTTGTTTGTTGATATGTTTAAAAAAGTCAAAGTCGTGGGGCTTAACCCCACACCCGACCAAGAAGGACTGCTCGTCCTATCCTCCTTGCTAATGTTTTCACAAGCAGCCAAGACGCCCCTAGCGAAGTTACATGCATTAATTACTGGCTTCGTGCTTATTCGAAAATAGCTAACGCTTCCGATGGGGCATCCCTTCCCCCCGAAAGCTACGCAGACATCCTGTCTGCGTCACGCTATTTTCTTCAACGCCCTTCAGCAACTTCGCAGGGGAGATGAACTTCTGGACCATCTGGGCAAACTGTTAATTCTGAAAGAGTTTTTCCAGTCCTATCATTCCTGTAAGAAAATTTAACAGTGGGTGTCTCGATAAACTTTACTGCTTTGATAACATTACTTTTTATGATTTTTTGAGCAACTAACCTAACATTTCAACTAATTTTACTGTAAATTCTGTATGTCGATGACAGATAAACTTTTGATTTAGGTCTTATTATGAATCTTGTGCAAGAAATTCATCAAGCTCACTTCTTTACTGATAACCAAGATGTCACAGCAAGTCCACCAATTGTGACAGCATTAATGAATTCTATTGGTAAATTCAATTTGATTCCTAATATGGGGCAAGAAATAAACGCGATCACTGGAGAACGAAAACTAATCCCAATGATGGTAAGTCCTGACCAGTCTTTGCACGTTGAATTTCCTAGAAATGAAATTGTGATTATAGGAACAGTTGGATCTCAACATGAGTTTATGGGCAAATCTCTTGGAATTTTCGAAGCTCTCGCATCAGTATTCCCTGAGAAAAAAGGAAACCGACTGTCGATACTAAATAGCAGAATTTTCAAGGCTGAGGAGGATACTTATAGCTGCCTTTATAGACAACTTTTTACTCATCATAAAGCGCAACCCTTTGAGTGGGATAACCGTATAGTAGAAAGACGAACACTTCCTAAATGTGGTGAAACTATAAATAGTATAAGTTCAATTCGTAGATGCGAAATAATGGGACAAGCGCCTAGTCTAGCAGAGCCAATGGATTGTGTTATTTTTGACCTAGATAGCAACACTGTACAACACAACACAAAACTCCGCTTTAGCCTAGAGCAAGCTCATGTGGTTTTTAAAGAGTTACATGAGAATAACTTAGCATTATCTAAACAACTGAAAAGATATACAGAGTAAATTATGGCCATCAACGCAAATTTACGTTCTAGAAGCACCCAGATAATGAATCTAATGGAGCTACTATCAAGTAGTACCTCAAAACCAATAATTACGTCCTCAAGTTCAACATTAGGTATTAGCCAAGTTCGCGATGCAAAAGTTAACCAATGTGCTGAGCTTATTGTTGATTTTGTACTAGATGATGAATACATAGAAGGACAAACAAGTAAATCTCAGTTATATATTGAAAACTTATACTACCAAGATCCTCAAGTTCTCAAGGATAGCTTTCAGAAAGCTTGGTTAAATATTTACTCACATGGTGAACACGCAATGTTCACATTTATAAGTATTGCATCTTCAATTCGTTATGAGTGGTTAGAGGATCGTGCAGACACCTTGATTTTTGCTGGTTACTGTCATGCCAGTGGATTGGTCAATGAAGCAACTATTAGAGCAGTTGAATCTTGGGAGCAACCTGGGCACATAGCTTTATTAAAAGAAATGAAGCCCTTAAACATACTGTGGCTAGAAGAATATAAACAAAATGTAATCAGGTACTTAGAGACTTTGTGATGGCATATTTATTACGAAAATTCTCCCTTAGCAAATGGCAAAATAATCTCGAAAACAACCATGAAAATTATGAAGCAGACGCCATTACAGGCTGCACAAGAACAAAAGGAAATACACTTTCAGTTTGGCAATCTGCCACTACAAACTTTGATGATGATGAGGTAAAAGATCTCATCGTTGCTTTGGCTATTTCAATGGATGAGCCAGCGACTATAGATGTACTTTGGTTAGAAGAAAATTGGCTAGCTGAAAGTGGACTCGAAATTGAGTCCAAGCTTGCAAATACTAAATTTTCACGTATTAATGACAGACATAAAGATTTAGTTAATCTTGATCACAGCAAGCTAGGTATTATGGCTCATCATATTGTGAATCAGGCTAAAGATACTAATAAGCGTAAAAAATTTTTGAAATCAGAAGTTATAGAACTTGTTGCCACATGGTCAATGAAAGAAGATACCTTTCATTTAGAACAACTTAAACCTAAATGGCAAGAAGCAGTAACAGAAAAGATAAAAAGAATGAACGATAAAAAGTAGTATCATATTCTTCGCCCACTACCTTAAGTGATTAATATAAATTGGGTTCTGCTTTGCTCCAGTCAAAATTATATTTGACTACCGTATACTATATCTCATACCACATCATCTGGACGCATAGACAAATTTATCAAGAAACCCACGGTTAAATTCTGCGGTGAAACAACAGAATTGGGGCAGGTAGGGCAAAAAATACTCCGAGGTTAACGGGATTAAGCACTGACATGGAAGTGACCGTCCGTGACATGGATGTCACGGTCGAGCATACAAGGACGTACTTGCTGCGTGTCACTGAAATGATAGTGCTTAATCATTTTACAAGTACATCAAGGATGTGAGTACGGCTCTAGGGAGCTATGCTCGACAGATTCAATCAACGCCAACTTCTGAGCGCGGCTTAACTTTTTAACTGCGATTTCACGCCTTAGCGCATCCCCGTGACTGCCGACGACTTCTTGATACATCAAAGTTAATGGCCCTTTGCCGCGCAGGTACTTTGCCGCTTTGGGGCTGCTTGATTGATGTTCGTTAAAGCGGCGTGCGACATCTGTGGTGATGCCAGTGTATAGGTGGCCATTGGCGCAGCGGATAAGGTACAGATACCATGTCGAGACTTGTTCTATCTCTAACGTCGCACCTTGCTCCGAAGTCACAGCTTGCTCAGCTCCTAGCGCTTCTGACTTACTATAAAGCTGAGTTTGGTTAACAGCTGGCGCTTGGCTAGCCCCTTTTTGGGGGCTAGCCGAGGGAGTTGAATTAGCGGCTTCAATCACTAAATCGGTCACCCGTTGGCGCCTACTTAGTCATGCCTAGCAGACTTAAGAAGAAGGCATATTCCTGCGCTGTGTCTTGGTACTGGCGATAACGACCACTCTTGCCACCGTGTCCTGCATCCATATCGACGTGGAATAACAATACCTTATCGTCGAGTTTGTACCATTTATTTTGCACTTCGCGCAGTTTTGCTACCCATTTAGCAGGCTCGAAATACTGCACCTGTGAATCATGCAAACCCGTGGTGACCAACAGGTGTGGGTACTCATGGTCGGCAACATTGTCATAGGGCGAGTAGCTGAGCATATAGTCGAAATAGGTCTTGTCGTTTGGATTACCCCATTCATCGTACTCGTTGGTAGTGAGCGGAATCGACTCATCGAGCATGGTCGTGACCACATCCACAAAGGGCACGTGTGCTGCAATGGCAAAGTACTTTTCAGGCGCCATATTGGCAATCGCGCCCATTAGCAGCCCACCAGCACTGCCGCCCGAGGCCACCACTTTATTTTTATCACCATAACCTTGCTCGGTTAAGGCCGTAGTGACATCGATAAAGTCATTAAAGGTATTCTTTTTATTCAGTAATTTGCCCGCATCGTACCAAGGGCGGCCTAACATTTCGCTGCCGCGCACATGGGCGATGGCATATACAAAGCCACGGTCGAGCAGACTAATAACCGACGACGAAAAGTCAGGCTCAACAGTGTAACCATATGAACCATAACCATATTGGTACAGAGGGTTGGTACCGTCTTTCTTGAACTTATCCTTACGATACACCAAGGACACCGGCACCTTAGCGCCATCGCGGGCGGTGACAAATAACCGTTCGGCGCGGTATTGGCTGGCATCGAAGCCGCCGAGCACTTGTTCCTGCTTAAGCAGATCGCGTCTATCAGGATTACTTAAGTGGTACTCATAAATCGTCTCGGGCGTAGTCAGGCTGGAGTAGAAAACCCGTAACTTATTGCTATCTTGCTGGGCATTAACATCTAAACCCAGCACATAGGCGGGCTCATCAAAACTCAGCTCAAAGGGCTTTTGACCATTGAATGGCATCACTTTAATCCGTGTCAGGCCATTTTCACGGGTTTGAATAATCAGGTAATCCTTTAGCACCAGCTCATCTTCAAGCCGCGCATTGGGATTGTGAGCAACTACTTCCTGCCATTTGGATTTATCGGCGGCATCCTTAATCGCCACTTTCATCAAACGGAAGTTAGTCGCCTGCCAGTTGGTGAGAATGTAATAACTATCACCCAGTTTAGAAACGCTATATTCATGGCCTTCTTCCCGCGCAAGCACAGGTTTGAACAGGCTTAAAGGATCGTTTGCATCCAGCACTGACACTTCGCTGGTTGTGGTGCTCTCGTGGAACAGCACAATTTGCGACTCATCTAAACTCTTGCCGAGAGAGATGTAATAAGCATCGTCTTGCTCCTCATACACCAACACATCTCTCGATTGTGGCGTGCCGAGTTCGTGGCGATACACGCGATAGCCCAGCAGGGTTTGCAGATCTTTGGCGATATAAAACACATGGCGATTATCATTGCCCCAAACGATACGACCCTCTGTGTTTTCAAGCACATCGGTGATCATGGCGCCGGATTCAATATCTTTAAAGTAGATGTTATACACGCGGCGGCTTAACACATCTTCACCGAAGGCCAACATGGTTTCATCTGGGCTGACGCTAACGCCACCTAAACCATAAAACTCATGGCCCTTGGCGCGTTCATTCACATCGAGCATCATTTGCTCAACCCCGTCACTGCCTTTGCGGGCGATCAGCGGATATTCGCTGCCCTCTTGGTAGCGGCGGTAATAGCTATGCTGGTGCCATTGGTACGGCACACTCGACTCATCGGCCACTAAACGCCCAGTCAGCTCGTTAAACAACCCGTCTTGCAATGACTTAAGCGGCTTAAAGTAAGCTTGGGTATAACGATTCTCAGCCTTAAGGTGCGCTAATACCTTAGGATCTTGGCGTTTATCGTCGCGCATCCAATAGTAGTCATCGGTGCGTGTGACGCCGTGCAAGGTCATCACATGGGGGATTTTTTCCGCAACGGGCGCAGAGACTTGCCCTTTTGGAGTGGAGCAACCGGGTAATAACATAGCAAGACCTAAAGTAAGCAGCAGAGTGCGCATGTATACGTCCTTGTGACGTTCAAACACCATCGTAAGATACGACGGCAAGCCAATAAGTTGATGTGCCGGATATGATATACCCAAGCTAGCTCAAGTTGCGAGTTTCCTAAAGATTGCGCTTGCTTAAGGATCACAAGGCATTGTGCGCTTGCGCAAACATTGCCCAATTTCCGGCGCGATGTTGTTGCCATCACCAATAATTAGGCGCAACATAACCGCGTTTTTAGGCTAAAGCCTATCAACAATTCTCAGGGCGGGGTGAAACTCCCCACCGGCGGTAAATAGTGAGGTGAATAAATTTCCCCACACTAAAGCCCGCGAGCGCCCGAACGCAATTCGGGGTCAGCAGATCTGGTTCCCTAGCTTGTCTCGTTATGGTTAAGCCTATCGAGCGCTACTATTCCAGAGCCGACGGTAATGGACTGTTTGCCGCAAGCAACAGTACTGAGTCCGGATGGAAGAGAATGTAAGACAACACTTGGATAATTGGCATTAACTTGAGCTAAGTATCCCTGCTGTTAGCCTCATATTTTGCAATCACGTTTTTAAGCCTGCGCTTAAAGCGGGTCGATTGCTACAGCACAATCCCCTTTAGGGTAATGGCTGTATTTCTGCACGCCCTGATTCTGGATATTCCCATGTCGTATTTTTGAAGGATATTAACCATGAATCAGTCTTTACTTGCTCCTTTTGGTACTGCTATCGAACGCGTTGAAGCGGGTCTTGCTGCCCTGCGCCAAGGCCAAGGTGTGTTGGTGGTCGATGACGAAGATCGGGAAAACGAAGGCGACTTAATTTTTGCCGCCGAGTCACTAACCAATGCGCAAATGGCCATGCTCATTCGCGAATGCAGCGGTATCGTGTGTTTGTGTTTACCGGACGAAAAGGTCAAAGCCCTTGAGCTACCACCTATGGTCGAAAACAACTCGAGCCAATATGGCACAGCGTTTACCGTGAGTATCGAGGCCAAAGTGGGCGTCACTACAGGGGTTTCGGCCGCTGACCGTGTCACCACCATTAAAACCGCCATCGCCGACAATGCTAAGCCAAGCGATTTAGCTCGCCCAGGCCATGTGTATCCGCTGCGCGCTCAACCCGGCGGCGTGTTAACTCGCCGTGGCCACACCGAAGGCACTATTGATTTAATGCAACTGGCCGGACTCAAGCCCGCAGGCGTGTTATGTGAAGTCACGAACCCCGACGGTACTATGGCGCGTCTGCCTGAGATTATCGCCTTTGGTGCAGCGCATAAAATGCCTGTACTGACGATTGAAGATATCGTGGTTTACCGTAAGTCGTTATTAGCCAATGTAGGCTAAATTTGACCCCATAAACGGGATGCAATTTAAAGGACGCGTGCGAAGGCCCGCGTCCTTTTTTATTTAACTTCGATAAAACACTTTGGTTAAGCATCAAATCACGCTAGATATCACAGACAGCAAAACAATTTATCTGCTAGGAGAAAATTTCATCAATAAAAATATAATCTTAAGTGTATATAATAAATAGCTGAATTTCGTGAGCTAGATTAGATATCCATAAACCAAGGGTCGCGAGCGACAGACTTGTATGTTAAATATTCGCACCCAGTGCCTGACCTTCCGCTTTCACCCCATCAAGGAAATTCCTTGATTTTTTATGTCTCAAATCAGGCCAATTGAGGAGTAAGTTTGTATGCCATCCACGCTACAGCATCTCAGCTTGAAACAGAAACTGATTCTGTTTTCGCTGCTACCTTTGCTGATGATGAGTATTTTTGTGCTGTCGCGAATGTATGTACTTGTGAAAGAGTATCGCTTTGCCACTCAAAACCATTTGGCAATACAAACTACTTCAAAAATCAATGAATTACTCTATCAACTTCATAACGAATATGGATTAAGTACCCAATTACTCCCAGCCACTACGCCTCAAGATGAAACTCGTCTATTGCAACAGCAACAACTGACCTCTGATGCACTAGAAGCACTGCTTAAAAGTCCGGCTTTGCTTGCGTTGAATACTGCGTTAAGTGGCCAACTAGCATCGACCCAGTTACAGGAAAAACTGACGAGTTTAACGCTGCTAAGTCATAAATTGGCATCGAGCCGCCAAGAAGCGCTCGATCAACACCCATCTGCATTTATCGATTTATATCAACAATTTAATTCTGAATTAATGCAGTTAATCCAACAACTGCAATTACTCACCAATGATATTAATCAATCAAGAGCCTACGCAGATTTACTGAATCTACTGATGGTGCAAGAGTTGGCAGTGAAAGAACGCAGCGCCATCAATCGTATGTTGTTGTCAGAAAGCCTCAGCATTAATGACTACAAAGCCATCAATACCATTATGTATGAATATGGCCAAGCCATCTCCCATGCCAGCAATGCCTCAATATCAGACAGACATTCCCTCATCCGCCAGATACAAGCCTCACCGGAAAGCTTGCGAATACTTAAAATCAGTCAACAAATAGAGCAACAGATCCATATCAGCACGTTAGTACAAAGCATCAACGCCCATCTGGGTTACGATGGGTTAATCGATAGTTTTCAAGATTACTTATTAACGGGTAGCCTGATATCGCTTGAGAAGTTCAATCAATCCTTAGCCACGATTCAGCAAAAACTCGCAGAACTTAACCGCGAAACAATCAACCTGCCTTCACTTGCGCCTGCAGTACAGATTATCGAAGAGAGTATCAACCAGTATCAATTCTGCATGTCCAAGATCTTACAATTAAAAGATCAAAAACTATCGCTCGCTGAAATCACCGCCCTTGCCCATATCAACGATACCAACCTTGCTGGTGCCATCAATAAATTATTAATGCCTCCCCACCCAGTGAGCAGCAAACACTGGTGGACATTAACCACAGATAGAATCAATAAGCTGAACGCGCTCAGTAATGAAATCACGCGTACCATGGCTCGCCAGAGTAATGAACAACAACAGCATGCGCTAACCTTATTAGGTATTTATCTGCTCTCCGCCTTATTTACCGCCACCATCACCCTGTGGCTAGGGCGGAAAATCATTCGTAGCTTTATGGATAAAATCACCCAAATTGCTAATGATATGCAGCGAATGGCCGCCGACCCGGAGTTGAATATTCATATTGATGTGTCAGGCTCAGATGAACTTGCGCGGATGTCTCGGGCGATGAACCGTATGCTGAGCGAGCGCCAGAAAGCGAATCAAGCGCTTAATCGGGCCGCGGCGGTCTTTAACTATTCGGCCGAAGGCATTATGGTGACGGATGCCGATAACCATATCGAATTAGTTAACCCCGCCTTTAGCCAGATCACAGGCTATAGCTTAGAAGAGGTGAAAGGCCGAAGCCCTTCAATTTTAAGCTCAAAACGCCATCCAAGCCATTTCTATACCGCGATGTGGGAAGCATTAGAAAAAAACGGCAAATGGGAAGGCGAAATCTGGAATAAGCGCAAAGATGGCCAAGTGTATCCCGAGTATTTAGCCATTACTGTAGTGCGTAATGAACGGGGTGAAATAATCCAACATATTGGTTTATTTATGGATATCAGTAAACGTAAGCAATATGAACAGGATCTGTGGTACCAGGCACATTTCGATACGCTCACCGGATTACCGAATCGCAAACTCTTTAATGAGCGGCTGCAGCATGAAATCCAGCTCGCCCAACATGACTCCCGTAAACTGGCGATTCTGCTGATTGATTTAGACCAATTTAAATATATTAATGACGTACAAGGCCACGCCACAGGCGACTTATTATTACAAGATGTGGCCAAGCGACTGGAAAATATTGCTGGTAAAACCGACTTTGTCGCCCGCATCGGCGGGGACGAATTTGTGCTTATCCTTCCGCGTGTCACCAATGAATTTGCGATCGAGCATATGGCAAGCCATATCATCGAAACCCTGTCGACGCCTTTTAGCTTGAATGAACGGGAAATTCAAATTTCCGCCAGCTTTGGGATTGGAGTTTACCCAGAAGATGGGCTAGATGTCAGCTCGCTGACCCGCAACACCGAAATGGCCATGTATCAGGCAAAAGACGCCGGCCGCAATAACTTCAAATACTTCACCTCGGGAATGAACCAAGCCATGTTTGCCCGTATGGAGCTTGAACAGCGGCTACGCCGTGCCGTGGCACAGAATGAGTTTACGCTGCACTATCAACCGATTGTGGAGATGAAAACAGGTAAAGTCTGCAGTGTTGAAGCGCTGATCCGCTGGCAAGATCCGGATTTAGGCTTAATCCCTCCTGACCAGTTTATTGGCATCGCTGAAGAAACAGGACTTATCGAACCTATGGGGGAATGGGTGCTCAACCAAGCGATGCACGACCTCAGACAATGGCAACAACTTGGCTTACACCTTAACGTGGCTATCAATGTTTCAAGCCGCCAATGTGTAAATGCTCGAGGTTTAGGATTTGATCAAGTGCTGCAAGAATGCTTTAACCGCCACCATATCAACCCAAGAAACGTGCATATTGAGATCACTGAAAGCATGCTGATGGGCGATGCTAGCCACTGCTTAACCACCCTAGAATCCATCCGTCATTTAGGCTCGCAGATTTATATCGACGATTTTGGTACTGGCTATTCATCCTTGAGTTATTTGAAGAAATTCCCTATCTCTGTGATAAAAATCGATCGCAGCTTTGTGGAAAATGCCCTGAGCAATAGCTCAAATACCAATTTAGTGAAAGCCATCGTGATGATGGGGCAAAGCCTTGAAATGGAACTCGTGGCCGAAGGGATTGAAACCGAAGCCCAATGGAATCTACTGCGTGATTTAGGTTGCCACTACGCCCAAGGCTATTTGATCTCTAAGCCCCTGCCATTTGCAGCCATTACGCCGCTGCTAAGCCAAACACTACCGGCATTATTACAGCAGCAAGAACCGCGCGAAAAGTGCGTAAATGCTTGATAGATTGACGAAAATCCTGATTTTTGCCCATAAAAAAACAGCCTAGGCTGCTTTTTATGGGCAAAGGTGTTGCGCTTAAGCCTGCGGTTGGCTTTGGGCACTCATAATACTTTCGCCGCCCTTTGAGGCTAATTTGGCAAGATCTTTATCAATAAAGAACAACGCTTTGCCATCTTCACCCACTAAACGGATCTTATCGACAATCGACTTAAACAGCTTTTCTTCTTCATGCTGTTCAGCCACATACCATTGCAGAAAATTGAAGGTTGAATAATCTTGATTCGAAAATGCGGTGTGGGCTAACGCGTTAATCTGACGAGTAATTAACTGTTCATGCTCATAGGTCAGCTCGAATAACGCTAGCAGAGAATCGAACTGTGACTGAGGTGCTGCAATGGCGCCTAATAGAGGTAAACCACCGGTTTCACTCACATAGGTGAACAAACGGCGCATATGGCCCATTTCTTCATCTGCATGTTCGCGCATAAATTTTGCTGCGCCTTCAAAGCCTTGATCTTCACACCATGCACTCATTTGCAGGTATAAATTAGAGGAGAAAAACTCCATATTAATTTGTTCATTCAACTTTTCGATCATGGTTGCAGACAGCATAGTTAATCCTCTTGGGCATTCGCACTTAAATCATCGGCTCACATTGTCATGAAGGGCGGCAGCAAAAGCAACAAAATTTACCTTTGTTGACTTAGCTAAGTTAATGATTCATTGATAAAAATGATTTTCATTTGTTCATAGAATCGCGTTTAGTACCGCACGAACGGTACTGCAAACTCAAGTATAAAAAGAGTAAACCTTAGGCAACACTTAAGGAAAACTACCTAACAAATCACATAAACTCCTATGCAGATCATAGCCAAGCAAGCGCAGCGTGGCATAATAGCTCCCATATTTGCTCCAACCCTTTGCCCATAAGGAAGACCCGATGTCCGTGAAAGCCGATCCTTGTTCGCAACCTAGCTTAATGCATCCAGATCAAGCCATTCCCCTTCTGCTTGAGCAGGTTAGCCCAGTGTCAGACACCGAAGTCGTTACACTTCCCCACGCGCTTGGCCGCGTGTTAGCAGAGGACTTGGCCTCGTGTATCGATTTACCCCCCTTCGATAACTCATCAATGGATGGCTACGCTTTTCGCTTTGCCGATTTAAACAGTCAAACCGAGCACACCACATTAACACTGATTGGTAGCTCCTTCGCAGGCCATGGCTTTGAGGGTGAAATTACCCCCAACTCCTGCGTGCGCATTATGACGGGCGCGCCAGTGCCTGCGGGTTATGACACAGTGCAAATGCAGGAAGAGACCCAAGCACAGGGCAATCAAATCCAAATCAATCACCCTAAGGCTAAGGGCGCCAATGTGCGTTGCCGCGGTGAAGAGCTGTTGCAAGGCACCAAAGTGCTGAAAGCGGGCATCGAAATTAAAGCCGCCGAGCTCGGTGTATTAGCCACCATTGGCGTGAGTCAGGTGCGGGTTTACCGCCAACTCAAGGTCGCATTTTTCTCCACCGGAGATGAGCTGCGCCCCGTGGGCAGCGACTTAGCGCCAGGGCAAATTTACGACTCCAACCGCTATTCAATCCAAGGGTTACTCAGCCGTGCCAATGTGGAATGGTTGGATTTAGGGGTTGTCGCTGACGATCCAGAGGCGATTCGCCATGCATTTCGCCATGCCGCGAGCCAAGCGGATATGGTATTAACCTCGGGCGGCGTATCCGTCGGTGAGGCAGATTTTACTAAGCAGATCCTTGATGAAGAAGGCAAAATCACCTTCTGGAAACTCGCCATCAAACCAGGTAAACCCTTCGCCATGGGACGCATAGGCAAAGCAGTATTCTGTGGTTTACCGGGTAATCCTGTGTCCTCTATGGTGACCTTCTACAAGCTGGTGTGGCCAATTCTAAACAAGATGCAGGGCTTAACCCCAAAAGCGCCACTGATGTTATCGGCTACCCTGACGACACCAGTGCGTAAACAGCCCGGCCGCGTTGAGTATCAGCGCGGTATTTTATCCCGCAATGCACAGGGCGAGCTGGAAGTCGCCATTACAGGCAGTCAAGGGTCGGGTATGTTGACCTCTATGAGTTTGGCTAACTGCTTTGTGTTGTTAGAACAGTTCCAAGGTGACTCGCCAGCGGGCACAAAAGTCATGGTTGAACCCTTTAACAGCGTGCTTTGCTAAGGTCTTTTTATGAATCAACAAGTAGACATCCTTAGCGATAGCGAACTCACCCGCTACAGCCGCCAAATCTCGATCAAGGCGATGGATATCGATGGCCAAGAACGCTTAAAACTCGCCAAAGTGTTGATGATTGGCGCCGGCGGTTTAGGCTGCGCGGCGGGGCAATATTTGACCGTTGCGGGTATTGGCGAGATGACCTTAGTCGATTTCGATACGGTTGAGCTCTCTAACCTACAGCGCCAAGTGCTGCATCAGGATGCCACTATTGGCCAACCTAAAGTCGAGTCGGCCAAGCAGCGCCTTAATCAGCTCAATCCTCACGTTAAAATCAATACCATCAATGCGGTATTGGATGACCATGAGATCGATGCCTTAGTCGCCAACCACAGTATCGTGGTCGATTGCACCGATAATGTCAGCGTGCGTGAGCAGTTAAACCAAAGCTGTTTTAAGCACAAGATCCCACTGATTTCTGCCGCCGCCATCCGCATGGAAGGCATGGTCACCGTATTTGACTATCAAGCGCAAACGCCTTGTTATCATTGCTTTAGTTCACTTTTTGGCGAGCAGCAACTCAGCTGTGTCGAATCCGGTATTCTTGCGCCTGTCGTCGGTATGGTCGGCTGCTTGCAGGCGGTTGAAGCAATCAAAATCATCACGGGTATGGGCAAAACACTGGCAGGACGAATGCTGATGATCGATGCTATGACCATGGAATTTCGCGAGATGAAATTACCCAAGCACCCTCACTGCAAGATATGTGGTGAGTAGCACATTAACCTTTAATATTCAGCACGCTTTTTACAATTAAGGAATGACAAATCAAATGGATACTGAAAATAGCGTATTTGACCGCCGCACAACCGATGACCCCATTATAGGCGCGGGTGTCTATAACTTAGTGATTGGCTTAACCCTCGTCTGGGGTTTTGCCGTGAACTATATGATGGTCAGTTATATCGACCCCGAGGCGATTGCCAGCGTGAATCCGTGGGTGTTCTTTATCGGTTACTTTGCCTCCTGCTTCTTGGGGATTTATCTGTTCCAATCTTCAACTAATCCCCTCGTCAGCTTTATTGGCTATAACTTTGTAGTCGTGCCCTTTGGCCTGATTATTAATATGGTTGTCAGTCAGTACGATCCCGCATTAGTTACCGAAGCGATTAGAATAACTGGCCTAGTCACGATTGCCATGATGTGTTTGGGCACCCTGTTTCCAGCGTTTTTCCAAAAAATATCTGGGGTACTCACCATCGCATTACTATTGGTGATAGTGGTCGAACTAATTGAAATATTTATCTTTAATACCCATCACGGCATTTTAGATTGGATAGTTGTGCTGATCTTTTGTGGCTATATTGGCTACGATTGGGGCCGCGCGAACCAAATCCCGAAAACCGTCGATAACGCCGTCGATAGCGCCGCCGCTTTGTATATGGATATCATCAATCTATTTCTGCGTATTTTGCGGATTTTAGGACGAAAATAAGTCACTCAATGACAAGGAAAACAGCATGAAACTAACCTCACCACTGTTAATCGGCATCATCATCGGCACCAGCTTAATCGGCTGCGGCGAGAAAACCGAGCCAGCAACAAACGCTCAGGCTGAAACAAAAACGGAAGCGAAAGCACAAATCGCCAACCCGGCATCAGAGTATTGCGCCTCCCTCGGTGGCATATCGGAAATCCAAAGAACCGCAGAGGGGGAACACGGTATGTGTACCTTGCCAAACGGTGAACAGATTGAAGAGTGGGCGCTATTTCGCCGCGACCATCCACAGGAAAAGCCCAGTAATTGAGGCTGAGTAAAAAAGCAGGCGCACTCGGCGCCTGTTGTTTTATGTCCCGCTGACGATCTGATTTCGCCACTGCAAACGTTTAGCCTGCGAATGGAAACTCCAGGCTAACACTCGGGTGATCTTATTACCCTGCTGCATCTCAATGGTTTTAACGGTATCCACACCCAACTTTGCCAATGCTTGATAGCAAGGTTTAAGATTTTCCTGCTTTGACACTAAACTGGTAAACCACAGACACTGCTCGGCAAACGCTTGGCTCTCGCGGATCATTGTGGCTAAAAATTGCCTCTCTCCACCTTGGCACCATAACTCCGCCGCTTGACCACCAAAGTTTAAGGTTGCGCTGGCCGCTTTAGGCTGTTCACCGCGATTAAGTTGCAGATTACGCACCTTGCGCAGCGAGCCTTCGCTAGCTTCTTTTAACGAGCCATGAAAGGGAGGATTGCACAGAGTTAACTCGAAGCGGTCAGATGCCTGAATGATCCCCTTAAAGACCGACTTTTCATCCTGCTGCTGCCTTAAGGATAAGTGCCCCTGCAAACTCGGGTTATTGTCGATAATCCGCTGCACATTGGCTAGCGACTCGGCATTGATATCCGAGGCGACAAACTGCCAGCCATACACTTGATGCCCTAGGATGGCATAAACGCCATTCGCCCCAGTGCCGATATCTAAAACGCTAACTTGTCCAGCACGCTGGACGGGGGCGCCTTCGAACAACAGATCAGCCAAGTAGTGCAGATAATCAACTCGTCCGGGGATTGGTGGGCACAGCGCGCCCTTAGGAATATCCCAAAACGCCAGCCCATAATGATGTTTCAAAAGGGCCGCATTGAGGGTTTTCACCGCCAAGGGATCGGCAAAATCTATCGATAAGGCGCCGTATGGCGTTGGCCGAACAAAGGTTTTTAGCTTAGGGTAACTCGTCATCAACGCCGAAAAGTCATAGCCGTGAGCATGCAAATTACGCGGGTGTAAGGTCTTTCTCTCAACGCCCTGTTTTGGCTTGCTCATCGCTTTAGCGGGGGCAATATTTGGTTTTGCTGATTTTGCTGATTTTGCCACAGGTGGCTTAGGCGTGCTTGGTTTGCTGCGTTTTCCTGTAGGTGACATCGCAGGCTTAGCGGCAATTTTAACGATGGGCTTTGACATAATGATGGTTCAACAAGAGCGGGCCAATCCAAAGATCGGCCCTTAGCCTATTGGCTGGATTAATCGTAAAGATAAGAGGTAAACAGTAGATTGACTACTATTGGTTTACCCGCTTCCGTGGTCAGCAGATTATTGACCATATCAAAGCATTCGCGGCGGATTTCTTCACGGCCAGTAAGAGACTTAATTTTTTCTTCGGCTTGGTTACCCAGCACCTCAATAATGGCGGCACGCAACAGTGGATCATGGCGCTCAACGATCACTAAATCATCGGGACTCTTTACCATCAGTTCAACACTGATCTTTACAAACCCGAGCTTTTTGCGGTTTGAAATATAGTTAGTCACAATTTCGGGCTCAAACCCGTAATAGGCGAAATCCCCAGTAGGGGGTGGAGCTTTCTCGTCGGCTGCATATGCGCTAAACACAGCACTGAGCAAGATCAGGCAGGCTGATAATAATTTTTTCATCGCGGTTTACAGCTCCCTAAAAACAATAATGGTCAATGGAAGAAACTTCCCAATCTATCTGGTAGACTGCCGACGTTTGCTTATATTGTAACGAGTATTTAATGAATGTGACCAGCTTAAGCTTTCCCTATGGCGAATCTATTCAATGGTTTTGTGCCGATAATGCCAAAAATCTTCCCGCTTCTCCCCTTAAGGAATGGTTACTGGCGCCAGGAAGCCTGACGCAAAAACTCAAAACCTGCTGCGATAAGTTTGAAGTAAAAATCCTTGGTGAAGGCCAATGTGCCCCGCTCGAAGGGGAATATCCTAAGCAAAACACCGTTTGGGTGCGCGAAGTGTTACTCTGCCTCGATTCTGTACCTTGGGTATTTGCCAGAACCTTGATCCCTCAGTCTTTGTTATCGACCCGCCAAGCCGATTTTTTAGGCTTAGGTACACGTCCGCTCGGCGAATTATTATTTAGCCAAGATAGCTTCATTCCTGGTCGCATTGAAATCGCCCAATTTGACACCGATAGCCGCCTTGCCCAACTGGCACAGAGTTTAGCGCAAAACGTCGAGCATGAACTTTGGGGCCGACGCCGATATTTTCACCATGACGAAGAGGAAATGTTTGTCAGTGAAATGTTCCTTCCGGCCGCTGTACAAGCGATGGCGAGGCTACAACCCTAGCACTCTTAAGCTAAAACAAAAATGCCTCTATATCAGAGGCATTTTTCGTTAGAACAATCCCTTCTTATTGGCGCTGACGGCGCCACGCAAAACCACCGAGCAACATCAGGCTTAGCCAACCTAGACTGCCACCACCAGAGCTTTCTTTATCACTTGCTGTAATGGGAACTGGTTCGGCATTCGCATTGGCTAAACGAATTACCGCGGTGCGGTTATCGCTGGCCTGAGAGACCACTTGCATCGTCAACCCAAGTTGTTGCAGTTGCATGCCAGACTGAGGTTGTAGTGGTGCGCTGTAAT
>Ga0247725_1000279_pt1 | contig 48300 bp, 44 predicted proteins | sample OKSTACKMCFT3sol_FD_183021 | JGI IMG/M metagenome (GOLD analysis project Ga0247725, IMG submission 183021) | Subsurface sediment microbial communities from gas well in Oklahoma, United States - OK STACK MC-FT3-sol | ecosystem: Environmental > Terrestrial > Deep subsurface > Rock core/Sediment...
ATCGGGGGAGGGCCATTCGAGTAGGGCATTCCCATGCGACAAAAACGTCTGGAACGTTTTTGGACCGCCAACGGCGGGCCGCGAAGCGGCGAACCCCACGGATGGGGTGAGCAACGTAGTTCACCGCTAGCCGGACAAGACGCCCTGCTTCCGCCCCACCGCCCGCTATAAAGTAGTTCACCGCCCCCAAATTCAACACCTCACCACTCTTCGCATCCCAAACAGCCGCCCACAAAGGACGCCCCTACAGGTGATTTCACCAACACCAACCCCAAAACACCCCCATTAGCCGCATCAGACTGGCAATAGCCATCAAACCCAACCTAGTATCTGCTCAACCCATAATCAGAATAACGAGGTTCAGGTGCATTTATTGATTAAAACTGCTGTTTTTACAGCAATAACAGGCGTGAGTCTGAGCGCAATAGCAGCACAACAGCCATTGCAGTATGAAGATGTGTTCCAGTTAGAGTTTGTCTCAGACCCCCAAATCAGCAGTGATGGCGATCAGGTGGTTTTTGTGCGTAATCGTTTTGACCAGGCACTGGATAAACGTATTGGCTCTTTATGGCTCAGCGATACCAAAACAGGTCAGCTAAGGCCTTTAGTTTCAGAACAAGCGGATATCAGCTCCCCTCTATGGTCAAAAGACGGTAAGAAGCTGGCTTATATTTCAACAGTTTCCGGCAAACCGCAGATTCATATTCGCTGGATGGACAATGGTCAGAGTGGCCAGGTCAGCCATTTGCCTGCGTCTCCCTCCGATTTAAGTTGGTCACCTGACGGTAAATGGTTGGCTTTTTCGATGTTTACGCCGAAAAAAGCCGCTAATCCTGTGACTTTACCTGGGAAACCTGAGAAAAATGACTGGGCTAAAGCGCCGGTGTATATCGATACTATGCAATACAGAGCTGATGGCCGGGGCTATTTAGCTGCGGGTTACAAACATATTTACCTGATGGCCGCTGAAGGTGGCACTCCGATACAACTGACCAATGGAGATTTTGATCATGCTGGTGACATCAGCTGGCAAAAGGACAGCAAAGCTTTTTATTTTTCAGCCAATCGTCAATCCGATAAAAGAGCTCAGGCCCAGAATAGTGAAGTGTACAAGCTGACTATTGCTGATAAAAACCTGGTTCAGGTAACCGATCGTTTTGGCCCTGATCATGCGCCTGCTTTGTCCGCCGATGGTAAATGGCTGGCTTATCTTGGTTATGATGATAAGAAACTGGCGCATCAGGCCGACCAGCTTTATGTGAAAAATCTGCAGTCCGGCGAGGTGAAAGCGCTGACTGCAGATTTAGATCGAGCTATTGATAGCTTTAGTTGGGACGGTGACAGCGATGCGCTTTACATTCAGTACGATGATCAGGCTCAAGGGAAAATTGCCTTACAACCTCTGAATGGTAAACGCAAAGTGCTGGTCGATCTGGTTGGAGGTGGCTCGTACAGCCGTCCTTATACCGGCGGCAGTTTTACAGTGTCAGAAGATGGTGATATTGCCTATACCCAGATGTCGACTCAGGCTCCGGCCGAACTTGGCTTGTGGCAGGACGGTAAAAAGAAACAACTGACGGAACTGAACAAAGACTTACAGTTAGCCCGTGATATAGGTAAAGTGGAAGAGTTTTGGGTGACTTCTTCTGTTGATCAGCGCAAGTTACAAAGCTGGCTGATTTTGCCGCCCAACTTTGATAAAACCAAAAAGTATCCGCTGATACTGGAAATTCATGGTGGTCCTCATACAGCTTATGGCCCTGTGTTTGCGATGGAATTGCAGCTGATGGCGGCTCAGGGTTATGTGGTGTTGTATACCAACCCTCGTGGCAGCACGAGTTATGGTATGGAATTCGCCAATTTAATTCACCATAAGTTTCCCAGTGAAGACTATAACGATCTGATGGATGTAGTGGATGCCACTGTCGCTAAAGGTTTTATCGATGCGGAGCAGTTATTTGTGACTGGTGGCAGTGGTGGCGGCTTACTGACCAGCTGGATAGTAGGTCACACTGATAGATTTAAGGCTGCAGTCGCAGTAAATCCTGTGATTAACTGGTTTAGTTTTGTCCTGAATGCTGATATGTACAATTACTTCAGCCAGTATTGGTTTCCTGGTATGCCGTGGGAAAAACCGGAGCATTACCTGAAACATTCACCTATCAGCTATGTAGGCAATGTAAAAACCCCCACCATGCTGATGACGGGTGAATCCGATCACAGAACGCCTATTTCTGAGACTGAGCAGTTTTATCAGGCGCTGCAATTACGGGGTATTGAAACCGCTATGGTGCGGATCCCCGGTGCTTCGCATGGTATCCATATCAGACCCAGCAATTTAATGGCGAAGCCTGCCTATATCACTTACTGGTTTAACAAATATAAAAAGTAGAGTTTTGTAGCATTAATTAAAAAGGGCCACTTTTAATAAAGCGGCCCTTTTGTTTTATTCAGGGTTACTCAGATATAAGCAAAAGCGTCGGCAAACATTTGTTCACGTTTTGCACCTTGCTGCAGGAAAGCGTCGCGTACTACGCCCACCATAGGGAAAGGACCTGCGATATAGATATCGTAAGCTTCCAGCGAGACAATATCGTCCAACACCGCCTGATGCACCAACCCTGAACGGCCTTGCCAGTTATCTGTTGGGCTTTGTACAACAGGAACCAGCTTAAAGTCATGGTGGGCTGAGGCCCATTGTTGCAATTCCGGCATATGGTACAAAGCTTCTTCATGACGCACACCCCAGTATAAAAACACCGGTCGTTTTACGCCTGCTGCTGCTATCGCCTGTGCGATGCTATAAACATAAGAAAAGCCAGTACCGCCGGCCAGCAATAAAATGGGGTTATGGCTGTCTTCACGCCAGAACGCCTGACCTAAACCCACTTCTACCGTCACTTCATCATTGCTTTGCAGATGGGCTAAGGCCTGGCCTGAATACTGATCGGCTACAGCGCCGCCAATTTGCAGCTCCAATTGAGTTTGACCCGGAATTGAAGCCACAGAAAAAGGACGTTTATCCTGATCTGTTAAACACAGCTGTAAATACTGGCCGGCTTTAAATTCCACTTTTTGTTGTGGCGTCAGCAACACCTGATGCACACCAGAGGTTAACGGCTGAATTTTATCGACGGTACAAATCACTTTGGTCATGAATAATCCTGCGGCTTAGCCACGAATAAAAGGGTGGTGTAAGGTCAGATCTGACTCGGCATAAGCCAGACAACAATAGGTAAAGTTCTGCGCTTTATCCAGATCAGACAAAGGTTCTGGCGGCAGATAAGACACAGAGCCAGAGCGCAGTCGGCAGACGCAGGAGGTGCAAACGCCCTGCTTACAACGAAACGGAAAGTCGATGCCATGGCGCAATGCCGCATCGAGAATAGTTTCATTAGTGTCTACCTGAAAGCTCAGGCCACTGGGTAATATCGTCACCTGATGGCTCATTTTTGCCCCGGCACTTTAAGCTCTGGCACTTCATGTCCAGCAGGTAATATGCTCAGCTCAGCCCAGATATCATCTACTTTGGCTTTCACTGCCGGGTCCATCACTATAGGTTCACCCCATTCACGGCTGGTTTCGCCTGGCCATTTATTGGTGGCGTCTAAGCCCATTTTTGAGCCTAATCCCGACACTGGCGAAGCAAAGTCCAGATAATCTATGGGCGTGTTTTCTATCATAGTAGTATCACGCGCTGGATCCATTCGGGTGGTAATGGCCCAAATCACATCTTTCCAGTCTCGAGCATTGATATCGTCATCACAGACAATCACAAATTTGGTGTACATAAACTGACGCAGGAAAGACCAGACCCCCATCATCACGCGTTTAGCATGGCCAGGGTACTGTTTCTTCATGGTCACTACGGCCATACGGTAGGAGCAGCCTTCAGGTGGCAGATAAAAGTCGACAATTTCCGGAAACTGTTTTTGTAAAATTGGCACAAAAACTTCGTTTAAGGCCACACCTAAAACTGCAGGTTCATCTGGTGGACGGCCTGTGTAGGTGCTGTGGTATATAGGATTTTCTCTGTGCGTGATATGAGTCACAGTAAACACAGGGAAAGAATCTACTTCGTTGTAATAGCCGGTGTGATCACCATAAGGACCTTCAGGCGCCATTTCGCCTGGTTCGATGTAACCTTCCAGCACATATTCCGCACTGGCAGGCACTTGCAAGTCGTTGCTGATACAGCGGGTCACTTCGGTATTATCACCCCTTAATAAGCCAGCAAAGGCATATTCGGACAAAGTATCTGGCACAGGAGTGACAGCACCTAAAATAGTGGCAGGGTCGGCACCTAAAGCGACGGACACCGGAAAACGTTGGCCTGGATTGGCTTTTTGCCATTCTAAAAAGTCTAAAGCACCACCACGATGCGATAACCAGCGCATAATGACTTTGTTTTTCCCCAGCACTTGCTGGCGGTAAATACCTAAATTCTGCCGTTCTTTATGCGGCCCTCTGGTCACTGTTAAACCCCAGGTGATTAAAGGGGCTGCATCGCCAGGCCAGCAGGTCATCACTGGCAGTTTAGTTAAATCAACCTGATCTCCGGACAGTATCACATGCTGACAAGGCGCCTTTTTGACTTCCTTAGCTGGCATATTCAACACCTGCTTGAACACAGGGAGTTTGTTCCAGGCGTCTTTTAACCCTTTTGGCGGCTCAGGCTCTTTCAAAAAGGCCAGTAATTTACCCACTTCACGTAAAGCCGACACGTCAGTTTGGCCCATACCTAAAGCGACACGCTCTGGTGTACCAAATAAATTAGTTAGTACCGGAACATTAAAACCTTTAGGGTTTTCAAATAACAAAGCAGGGCCACCGGCTCGTAAAGTACGGTCAGCTATTTCGGTCATTTCCAGATAAGGGTCGATTTCCATCGAAATTCGTTTGAGCAATCCACGTTGCTCCAGCTGACTGATAAAGTCACGCAGGTCTTTGTATTTCATAAGGCTCGGGCTCTGCTTGGTGTTGGGCTATTATACATGGCTGACATAGGCAAACCAGTCTGTGCTGCTATAGGGACTAGTTGAATACGGAGTAAAACGTCGATAAGACCAATCTGATATCGTCACCTGTCATATTCAACTGGCCGCAGCTGGCTTGCGTTTTCTCTGCTTCGTCATCTAATGTGGTACATAAAAGCATGATGGAGTCAGTTTTATGGATTTTCCTCAACAAATTAAACAACAAAGCTGCATGGACTGCTTAAGTGGTCAATCACTTGGTTTTGAAATTCGTATGGCATTTCAACCTATTATCGACTGGTCAGTGCAAGATATTATTGGCTACGAAGCCTTGGTGCGCGGCCCTGAAGGTCAGGGCGCTGGCTGGGTGTTTGAGCATATCAATGACAGCAATAAATACTATTTTGATCAGGCCTGCCGGGTAAAAGCCATAGAAACAGCTTCCAGGCTGGGTTTGAAAAAATTATTAAGTATTAACTTCTTACCTAATGCAGTTTATAACCCTGAAACTTGTATTCGCGCCACTATTGAAGCGGGCGATCTGTTTGGTTTTGATATCACCCAAATTATGTTTGAAGTGACAGAAGGTGAACAAATCATCGATCAGACCAAACTCAAACGCATTTTCGAGAGTTATGCCAAAAGAGGTTTTATCACGGCGATAGACGATTTTGGTGCCGGTTATGCTGGCTTAGCCTGGTTAACTTCGCTAAGGCCTGCGGTGTTAAAGTTGGATATGGGCTTAATTCGGGATATTGACAAGGACTCCGTAAAACAAGCTGTACTGAAGGGCATTCTGACGGTCTGTTGTGAGTTAGGCACTAAAGTTCTGGCCGAGGGGGTTGAGAGCAAAGCTGAACTGGATTACCTGGTCGCCTGCGGTATCAATTGGTATCAGGGCTATTACTTTGCCAAACCTCAACTGGAAAAGCTGTTAACTCATAGTGAGATCAACGGCTGGCGTTAAGCAGAAAAAAACTGTAGATTATCAGACATCTGGATGTCTAAGGTGTTCTTAATGAAAAAAGCAACTCAACTGATCCATGCTGGCCGTGGTAAAGAGTGGACAGGTTCGGCAGTCAACCCTCCTGTAGTGCGAGCCTCTACTATTGTTTTTGATAGCATGGCCGAGCTGAAACATGCGACAGCTCATCGCGGCGACAGAGTACCTTATTATGGCCGCCGTGGTACAGCCACTCATTTTGCCTTACAGGATGCGATTTGTGATCTGGAAGGGGCAGCGGGTTGTGCATTATACCCTTGCGGTGCTGCAGCTATTAACGCCGCCTTACTGAGCTTTTTAAAACAAGGCGATCACCTGCTGATGGTCGACACGGCTTACGAGCCAACCCGGGCTATTTGCGATAAGTTATTGGCAGGTTTGGGTATAGAAACAACTTATTACGACCCTTTGATTGGTGCTGGCATCAGTGCGCTCATTAAAACCAATACCAAAGTGATTTTTTTGGAATCTCCTGGTTCTCTGACGATGGAGCTGCAGGATATTCCTGCCATTAGTAAAGTTGCCAAAGCTCATGACATAGTCTTGATGCTGGACAATACCTGGGGCACACCAGTGTTGCTGGATGCTTATGCTTTGGGCGTGGATATCTGTATTCAGTCGGCGACCAAATACATAGTAGGGCACTCAGATGCCATGCTGGGTATTGCCACAGCGAACGAAAAAAATTGGCCACAACTGCGCGAACACAGCTATCTGATGGGTTATTGTGCTTCGGCAGACGATGCCTATCTGGCCAGTCGGGGTTTGCGAACTTTAAAAGTGCGCTTAGCTCAGCATGAGGCGAATGCGCTAAAAGTGGCGAAGTGGTTACAACAACGACCTGAAGTCGAAACTGTGCGTCATCCTGCTCTGCCTGAAAACCCTGGCTATGATATTTTTCAGCGCGATTTCAGTGGCAGTAATGGTTTGTTTTCTTTTGTGTTAAAACAAGGGGATGCTCAGGCCGTGGCCGCTTTTATTGAAGGCATGCAACATTTTAAAATGGGCTTTTCCTGGGGTGGTTATGAAAGTCTGATTATTCCGAACTTAAACATTCAGAAACTCAGAACAGCCAGCAGTTGGCCTTACAGCGGGCCTTTGATCCGGTTGCATATTGGCCTGGAAGACACAGAAGATTTAATTGCTGATTTAACAGCGGCTTTTGAGCGTTTTAATAACGTGAATTAACAGTTTTTTGATCAACAAAAGGCGCTGTTTGTGCAGCGCCTGCTATTGAAAGATTTTACTGGCGTAAAAAGGATTCGATGCTTTCGCCTGTCACTTTGCCAATCTGACTGAACAAGTACCAAATGGCGACCATCAACATAATAGTACAAGGCAAAGCTATTATCGGATAACTCAGTGCTGTCATTTGCGCCAGCTCTTCGTTAAATGCAGCAGTGCCGGGAGGGCTGACCAGTAAGTATTTCGCCAGGCCATAGTTTAATACAGAAGACACCATAAAAGAGCCTGCCACCAGATAAGCACAGTTTTGTAGTTTGGCCGCAAACAACTGTTCTGCGTTGTGAGCTTTTAAGCTGGCTTCCAGTTTTGTTAAGTCCATCAGCTCGTCGTTCAGCAGGATTTTTTTCACCAGCGGGTACTTGCTGCGCTGGCTGATTAACACCACCAGCGCAATAATACCGGGAACAGCGGCTTCTTTAATGGCGATGTAGGCTGGGTCGAGCTGCAGTAAGCTAATACCCCCGGTAAACAACACACTGATCACACCCAGCACAGATAAAAAGTTTACCTTTTTACTTTGCTGTAATTCCCACAGGCCAAAACCTAGAGGAAAGGCTAAAGCGACCACTAAAGCCCAGACAGGACCTAACTGGTGATCTTCACTCAATTTGCTCAGAATCAGCGTGGGAATAACGATGTTAAATGCCAGGTTAACTAAAAAACCTGATGATTTTTTCTTTTCTGTCTGACTCATAAATTCTGGCCTTGCTGCATGTTTTAGTATTACAACTGCTTAGTGTGGGGCCGAGTATATCTGATTTGGTGGCTGTTACGCAGTATCACGCCGAATAGTGCAGGGTATTCGATGAAACACAAAATAGGCTGCTGACAGTAGCAAAAGCTTTAAGCTACTGATTTGTTGGTCTTTATAAAAACTTAGCAAGAACTCTGGCACTAAAGCGAACTATTCTCAATGCCATCTTATTGATTTTGTTGGTTTTTTCTTGAGTTTGTTGATTTTTTGACTACAATAAGCACAGTTTTTGAATTTGCAGGTATTCGCTATGAAAGGCCAACCTTTAGTGCTCGCTAAACTGAATGAGGTGCTGACCTCTGAGTTAACGTCCATTAACCAGTATTTTTTACATGCCCGTATCTATAAAAACTGGGGTTTGGCTCAGTTAAATTCGGTTTGTTATAAAAAATCGATCAAAGATATGAAGCAGGCTGACGAACTGATTGAGCGTATTTTATTCCTCGAAGGCCTGCCAAACCTGCAAGCTTTAGGCAAGTTACGTATAGGTGAAGACACCGAAGAAATGCTGCAGTGCGACTTGGATTTCCAGCACGATCAGCTGCCTTTGTTACGTGATGCCATCAAATTGTGTGAACAGCATCAGGATTATGTCAGCCGTGAATTGCTGCAGGAAATTCTGGAGCACGAAGAAGAGCATGTCGACTGGATTGACACTCAGCAGCAACAAATTAATTTGGTCGGTCTGGAAAATTATCTGCAAAGCCAAATGGGTTCAGGAGACTAACAATGAAAGGTAATACACAGGTTATAGCCGCCTTAAACGAGCTGCTGTCGAATGAACTCAGCGCCATGGATCAGTATTTTATCCATTCCCGTATGTATCACGACTGGGGTTTAAGCAAACTGTTTGAACGTATCGATCACGAAGTGACAGACGAAAAAGCTCATGCGGCAGCCTTGATTGAACGTATTTTGTTTTTAGAAGGCACGCCGGATTTATCCAAACGTGATCCGCTGCAGGTGGGTAATGACGTGCCGTCTATGCTGCAAAACGATTTAAATGTGGAGTATTCGGTGGGTGCTTTACTGAAAAAGACCATAGCTTTGTGTGAGTCAGTGCAGGACTATGTCACCCGCGATTTGCTGATGACTTTATTGGACGACACTGAAAACGATCACGCCCATTGGCTGGAACAACAGCTGCGCCTGATTAAGCTGATTGGTTTGCCAAACTATATTCAGTCGCAAATCTAAGGCTATTGCCTGTTTGCAAAAAAGCACCTTCGGGTGCTTTTTCTGTTTAAAGTCGTCAGAAACTAGAGCGGGTGGCGGGAATCGAACCCGTGGGAAGCTTTCATTCTGCCATTGAACTACACCCGCAGGCGGCTTAAAGTACAAAGCCCTATGGATGCTGTCAATCAATGCTTGAAGGACTTATGTTGTGACTCCAGAACAAATTCAACTTTCTGCGGCCTGGCTGGCGGATTATCGACAACGTGGTGAAGCCGCACCTTTATTGCCAGCAGAGTTACGTCCAACTTCTCTGGCTGAAGCTTTTGCAATCCAACAATGGTTGTTTATTGAATTGGGGCTGCCTGTGGTTGGTTGGAAAGCCGGGATGCCCGGCCCCGATAAATGGGTGCTGGCACCTATAGCTCATCTGCAACAAGGCGAGCTTTGCTTGTTTGAACAACAATCAGATCAGTACAGTATTGAGCCTGAACTGGCATTTTTGCTGGCGACCGATTTACCTGCCCGCACCGAACCTTATAGCGAAGCCGAGGTAAAAGCGGCAATAGGCGCCACACATCTGGCATTGGAGCTGATCATTAGGCCTTACAACGCTGACGCTGGTGCAGAATTTTTAGATCAGTTGGCGGCAGGGTTATTTAATCAGGGTTTGTATATAGGCCCGGCTTTAGCTGAAGAATCTTTATCAGAAAAGTTTGAGCTGGTGCTGGAGTATTCAGACCTGCAACACAAGTTTGCGGCTCAACACCCCAATCAGGACCCGCTATTACCTTTGTATTGGCTGGTCAATCATTTAAGTCAGCAAGGTATTGGTTTAAAACAAGGCGAATGGGTGATCACTGGCTCTTACGCCGGCGTATTGCAAGTACCTGCTAATACAGAGCTAAAATTACAGTTTGGGCCTCTTGGCCAAATCAACACCTTCTGTCGTCATAAGGCTGTGATAAGCTAATCGGCTGATTTGGTTTTTAATTTGCCATGGAGAGTTTTGGATGGAGTTTTTACCGGCCTGGCCACTGACCATTACGCCGCTGTCATCCTTTGGTTTGCTGCTGTTGATCGGCAGTTTGGGTGGTTATCTGGCGCATCGTATTTCCTGGTTACCCAGTATCACAGGTTTTATGCTGGTAGGTTTTTTAGTTGGGCCTAGCGGCTTGGGATTATTGACTGAGTCCGTACTGAAAGACTCCCGCATATTAATAGATATCACGCTGGCGCTGATTTTATACCGGCTGGGTTCTTCACTGGATTTGCGTTTTCTACGGCAGTCACCACGTTTACTGGTGATAGCACTGGTGGAAAGTACCTTAACCTTCAGTGCGGTCTTTACCCTGTTATGGTTATTCCAAATTCCATTGGCTTTGGCCGCCTTAATTGCTGCTATTTTAGTGTCGTCTTCTCCTGCAGTGTTATTGCACGTTGCACATGAAGTCGGAGCCAAAGGTCCGGTCACTGAAACGGCCAAGTCCTTAGTCGCTTTGAATAACCTGCTGTCTTTCCTGGCCTTTGCTTTTGTGGTGCCGGTATTGCTTGCAGAGCAGGATGCGGGTTGGCAGCAAATCGTGTTGCAACCTATGTATTTATTGTTGGGATCGGCCTTGTTAGGTGGGGTTATTGCTTATGGTCTGCATTTTTTAACCAGTCGCACTCAAAGTGCCGTGCAATACAAGCTGGCGCTGGTGGTTGGCGCTTTAATGTTGTGTCTGGGTTTGGCCCAGCAATTAAAACTATCGGCACTTTTTGCGCCGCTGGTGGTTGGTATCATAGTGCGCAGTATGGAACGCAAAGAAGTAGTGTCTGCACTGGAGTTTGGCAGTGCTTTTGAGCTGTTTTTTATCGTCTTGTTTGTATTTGCCGGTGCTAACCTGCACTTTGCCGAACTAGTGGCTTTTGCTCCTGTGATTATGGCCTTGGTGGCAGTGCGGGCAGCAGCTAAATGGTTTGGTGTCAGTGTCAGCTCTGTACTGCTGGGGCAAACAGTACGAACCGGCGCCTCCTCCGGTTTGCTGCTTATTCCTATGGCAGGTTTGGCGATAGGTCTGGTGCAAAGTTCCAGCCAGTTGGTACCAGAACATGCTGCGGTTATCAGTGCCATAGTGCTTGGTGCTGTCACAGTGTTTGAAACCATAGGTCCTCCCATCGCCTCTTATGCCTTTCGTCTTGCCGGAGAAACTGAGGCCCAGGCATCAGCTGCTGTCGCAGAGCAGCAACCACAACATCCATGGCAAGCCGAAGGCACTGTAGCTGTGGATCTGTCAGCTTTATATGCGCCTGAACCCGCAGATGCTGTGCTGTTACAGCAGTCTGAACCGAAACGCTTTAAATTCTGGCGCTGGTGATCACCAGTGCCAGCGGCCACTTTGCATCAGGCCATAAATCAGACCGAAGAAGCCTGTACCGTAACCTAAGGTCATACCCAGCAAGCACCACAATGTACTTTGTCGCTTTACTCTGGCAAGCTCTGCGGCGTTGGGGTATTGCCGTTGCAGGCGTGGGCTGACGATTTGCTGTAATTGCAGCTGGCTATAGATCAATCCTGCTATCAACAGCACAAAAGCTGCGATCGGCGCCCAAGCCCCACTGGTCAGTTCGTAGGCCGCTGTTAATAACAGGCCCGATAACAAGACCCATAGGACAGTTTTGTTGCGTAACGTTTTTAGTGCAGCTTTTTCATCTTCACTGTCCGCCTTTTTTAGCACTGCCCTCATACCAAACACCACACCTGCTGCTGCAGCAAAAGCGCCTATTATGGCGCCACCCAGCAGCACTGCAATTTTCGCCAGCCAGCCACTTTGTTGTGCTGCAACAGAGACAGAAGTTGCAGCCGCGACAGGGGGCGCTACACTGGTCAAAGCCGCAGCTATCACAGCGCTGAAACCTAAACCCGGTGCTGTGCTTAACACCAACTGGCCGTAACGAGCTAATAGACTGTCTTTTAATTGCTCCCGCACTCTGGATAGCTTTTTACGCACATTGGCGTCACTTAAACCCAATAAATCAGCCACTTGCTGACTTGATTGCTCTTCACGGTAATAGAGTAAAACGATTTCCCGGCTGTCTTCAGGCAATTGGCTGATAAAGTCCTGCATAATAATTTGCTGCTGCTCACGCTCCAGCAGATCCTGCATTGAAGCTGTTGGGTCGGCGAAATTTTCCAGCAAACTTTCTGCCTCTTCTCCCAACACTTTTTGCTTTACCTTGTTGTCCCGCAGGTAGTTGTAACTGCGATGCCTTGTCATTTGCCGGACCCAAGGTAAAAAGCTGGCAGGTTCACGCAGGGTTGCTAACTGCTGCCAGATATAAATAAACACCTCTTGTGCCACTTCTTCGCTGGCGTCCAGATCTTTCACTATCGCCAAAGCTATGCCTGTGACTGTATGGCGACATTGAGTGATAAGGCGTTCAAAGGCGTTGCGATCGCCTGCTGAGGCGGCCATCACGTCAGGTAATAATCTCTGTTCCACTGTAGTTAACATTTATTATTATTCCTTTATAAAATCAGTGATTTGCGCCAGTAGCCAGTCAGGCTGATCCCACATAATAAAATGCCGTGCCTGCCAGTTAAAGTCCAGCTTCGCTTGGGGAATGGTGTTAATTTGTTGTTGATACAACGCCTGAACCGCGGGGCGCATGGCTGCCGAGGGTAAAGCGCCGCCAGCACCTAACAAGAGCACTGGCTGCTGAATTTTATGCACTTCGCTTCGCAGGTCAGTGGTTAATAGTTCAGCGATCACAGCACCCACAGTAGCCGGATCAGAGGCTGCTGCCATTTGGGTGATTATTGCTGCATGTTGCGGCTGACTGACCTGAATATCCATACCTTGTTTTGCACTCTCAGCTAGTTGGACAGATGTCATTTGTTGATAATACTGCTGCATCATTCTGGCCTGAGGGGCCATTTGTGCTGTTGTAGTCGAGCTGTCGCGGCTAAAGACAGGCGCCAGATAAGGTAAGCCATCCACAGCTATCACTTTGCCAGTCAGTTTTGGATAAGAGCTTGCCAGCTGAAAGGCCAAAAACGCACCCATGCTATGGCCAATGACTATCGGCTGCTTTAACTGCTGGTGCTGTATATAAGCGGCCAGTTCACTGGTCACTTGTGTTAGTTTTAAAGGTGTTGCCAAAGCAGGAGTTCCGGCAAAGCCCGCTAGACTCACTAAATGTAGCTGGTAGTTTGGTTTTAACGCGGTTGCCAGCTCTTGCCATACCCGCTGATCAGACATCAGGCCTGGGATCAGAATAATGGCTTTGCCCTTGCCTTCGACCTGCACCTGAAAACCAGGTGCTGAGGGGGTATCAGCCTTAAGGCTTTGACTTAGCAGCATAAATGCTGTGTAGCACAGCAGAATAAAAGTTTTTCTTTTCAACATAATGGTGACTCCTGAAATTTAATAAAGCTGCGTATCTATTCAGTACAGTTATGCAGCGCCTGAACTAAGTACCTTCAGCTTCGGACTATGTGACAAATAGCAGAGAGAAAATTTCAGACTTCTATACTTCTGGCTTTCTATTTTGTTGGTCGTTTTGTAATCTATCAGGCTTGAGCACTAAACAAATACCCGCTAGGGTGGGTAACAAAAATATAAATAACGATAGAAACCGCAGTAAAAAACTGCAGGCAGTGCAACGAGGAGAGTGGGTCATGTCGCAATATGCTGCCTTGAGGGCAAATGTCGGATTGTTGGGTACCCAGTTGGGTGACACCATACGCAATCAATTAGGTGATGCAGTTTTAGAACGTATTGAGCAAATTCGTGCTTTAGCCAAAGAAGCCAGGCAGGGCACAGAGCTACAGGATCAGCAACTGAAGCAAGTGCTGGCTAGTTTAACCGATCAGGAAATTTTGCCGGTCGCCCGTGCTTTTGCGCAGTTTTTAAATCTGGCGAACCTGGCGGAACAGCATCATACCATCAGCAAAGCGGGTCATGCTTCTATTGAAAAACCTGAACCAGTGGCTGAACTGCTGCAGTTGCTGCAGGATAAAAATGTCAGCAAAAGCCGGATCGAGCAGGCTGTGGCTGATTTATCTATAGAGCTGGTGCTGACTGCGCACCCTACAGAAGTCACCCGCCGTACTCTTATTCATAAGCTGACTGAAATAGCTGCCTGTTTAGCAGAGCTGGAGCAGGATTTAGCCCCTGTACAGCAGAAAAAAGTAGAAAACCGTTTGTATCAGCTGATCACTCAGGCCTGGCATACCAACGAAATCCGCGAACAACGGCCCACTCCAGTGGATGAAGCCAAGTCTGGTTTTGCTGTGATTGAAACTTCGCTGTGGGACGCTATCCCAGAGTTTATCCGCGAATTAGATACTGCCTTGTTGCCTGTATTGGGGCATGGTTTGGCGTTAGAAGCTGCTCCTATCCGTTTTTCTTCCTGGATGGGGGGAGACAGGGACGGTAACCCTTTTGTTACAGCCAAGGTCACCCGTCAGGTGCTGCTGCTAAGTCGCTGGAAAGCCGCTGATTTATTCAGCCGTGACTTGGATGTGCTGGCCAACGAACTGTCGATGAATCAGGTCAATGATGCGGTACGTGCTGTAGTAGGCGATGTATCAGAGCCTTACCGTAAGCTGCTGAATGATTTCCGTCATAAGTTACTGCATACCAGAGACTGGCTGACCGAAGCCTTAAAACATGACAGATTACAACGGCCAGATGATTTGATTTGGCACAACCAGCAACTGCTGGAGCCTTTGCTGCTGTGTTATCAGTCTTTACTCGACTGCAAAATGCAGGTGGTGGCTGAAGGCCTCTTAAAAGACACTATCCGCCGTGCTTATGCCTTTGGTTTAACTTTGCTGAAGCTGGATGTGCGGCAGGAGTCTGGCCGTCATACCGCTGTATTCAGCGAATTTACCCGTTACCTTGGGATTGGCGATTATGCCGAGTGGGATGAACCTGCCCGTCAGGCGTTTTTACTGAACGAGCTGAGCAGCAAAAGACCCTTATTCCCGCGCAACTGGTCGCCAAGCCCTGAAGTGAAAGAAGTACTGGATACCTGTGACATAGTGGCTCGTCACGGACCAGAAGCTTTATCTACTTATGTTATTTCTATGGCCGGTAAACCCTCAGATGTACTGGCGGTGCAATTATTGTTGAAAGACGCCGGTATTACTTTCCCTATGCGGGTAGCGCCTTTATTTGAAACCCTGGCTGATTTAACCAATGCACCTGAATGTATCAGTAAGTTGCTGGCCATCGACTGGTACAGAGGGTATATCAACGGTCGTCAGGAAGTGATGATTGGTTACTCAGACTCGGCCAAAGATGCGGGGGCTTTTGCGGCGGCCTGGGCTCAATACAGTGCGCAGGAAGCATTAGTGGCTATTTGTCAGCAGGCTAAAGTGCAACTGACCTTGTTCCATGGCCGTGGCGGTACTATAGGCCGTGGTGGTGGTCCTGCTCACGCTGCTATTTTATCCCAGCCGCCAGGATCGCTGGCCGGTGGTTTACGGGTGACCGAACAAGGCGAGATGATCCGCTTTAAGTTTGGTTTAAATGGCTTAGCGCAGCGTAGTCTGGCCTTGTATGCCAGTGCCGTATTGGAAGGGGTGTTATTACCGCCACCTGTGCCGGAGCAAAGCTGGCGTGAGCTGATGCAGCAACTGGCAACAGTGTCCTGCGAAGCTTACCGTGCTGTAGTGCGGCATCACCCTGATTTTGTGCCTTATTTCCGCGCGGCTACACCAGAGCTGGAATTGGGCCAGTTACCGCTTGGCAGTCGTCCGCCAAAACGTAATCCAAATGGCGGTGTTGAAAGTTTACGTGCCATTCCATGGATTTTTGCCTGGTCGCAAAACCGCCTGATGTTACCCGCCTGGTTAGGCGCAGGTAGTGCGTTGGCCGTTGTTGTTGAGCAAGGTAAAACAGAGCTGTTGACGCAAATGCGCGCTAAATGGCCGTTTTTCGCCACCCGTTTGTCGATGTTGGAAATGGTGTATTTAAAAGCGGATGCAGAAATTGCCGCTTATTATGATGAAAAACTGGTGCCAGCGCCTTTGTTGCCTTTAGGTTTGCAATTGCGTCAGCAGTTAGCTGCAGATACAGCTTTGCTGTTAAAGCTGATCCAAAGCGATACGCTGATGGCGAAAGAGGCCTGGATCCGCGAGTCTATTATGCTGCGAAATACTTATGTCGACCCGCTGCACATACTACAGGTGGAGCTGTTAAATCGGGTAAGGCATGAACCTGAAACAGTGAACGACAGTATTAAACGCGCTTTGATGGTGACTATTGCCGGTATTGCGGCTGGTATGCGCAATTCGGGTTAAGGGACTGTTTTTAAATGAGAAAGGGCATACAATGTATGCCCTTTTTTGTCTAAAATTACAACTTAGAAAAAGTTCTTTTTAAACTCAACACCGATGATACGAGGTTCGTTAACAAAACCTGTCAGGTTGTTGAAGTCGATAGCACCTTTTAAGTTTTCTTCGTCGGTGATATTACGGCCAAATAAAGCCACTTCGTAATCGTTATCAAAGTTCAGATAACCAATACGTAAGCCGGCTTCGAAGTTGCCATTGGTACGGTATTCCATTGATTCATACAGGAACAGGTTGGTTTCACCCTGACGGGCTACGTCACCATAAATATAAATCTCACCTGTGCTGACTGGAATATCGTAACGGGCATTGACCGTTAAAATAGTTTCAGGAGCTTGTGGGAACGGGTTGCCGTCAATAAAGACTAAACCAGCGCCACCAGCAGGGTCTGTTGGTGTACAAGCGCCTGAACCACAAGGAGCAACCAGTAAGTTTTGGTCCTTCAGCTCAGTGTTGTTGTAGCTGAAACCGCCGCCCACGACCAGACTCTTGGTAGCGCGCCATTCAGCGTCCACTTCGAAACCATAACCCACACCTTTGTCGGCATTGATCAACTGGTTACCCTGAGTTTCACCACCAATGGCGGATAACTGAATATCGTCAATGGTGTAATAAAACAGCGCACCGTTCAGACGCAGTGAATCGTCCAGTAAGTCAGACTTAGCACCTACTTCAAATGAAGTGATAGTTTCTGAATCAGCGACTGAAGGCGCTTTTTCGAAGGCAACATCACGGCCCTGAATAGACTGAGCACGGAAACCGCTGGCAACACGACCAAAAACGCTGGTGGTATCGGTCAGACGATAGTTAGAGCTTAACTCCCAGCTAACCTGGCCATCATCGACTTTGATTGGGTCGTAAACCTGGATGCTGGCTGAAGGATTGCCATTGGCATCAGGCACAACTAAAGCTACACCGTCTACGTTTTGCTGGCCTACCCAGAAGGTTTTTTCGTCATAAGTGTAACGAATACCACCTGTGATATCCCAGCGGTCGGTCAGGTTGTAAGTGGATTGACCAAAAACAGCCCAGCTTTCGTTACCGTGGTAAACCGTAGTTGCACCAAAGAAACCGTCGATACTGGTGACGCCAAACGAAGAGTCAAAATAGAAGGCTCCAACCTGCCACTCTAACGCTTCAGTGGTGTCACTGGCTAAACGAAATTCCTGAGTAAACTGTTCCAAATCATCCAACTGGTCTTCAGTTACAGCATCAAAAGGAATAAAACCAGGGCCCATTTGTTCAGGAATGTTGTCAAAGTTAGAATCGATGCGGTGACCACCGTCAATATCACCTTTACCTTTACCGTCAGCATTTTCCTGAGCCGTGATAGAAGTGAAGGTCATACCATCAATATCAAATTCCAGCGTTAATGAAGCACCGAAATTGTCGTATTTTTGGAAGTTACCATCACCCTTGTCGTAATAAACCGTCTCACGGTCAAAGTTGTTATTCAGCTCATTGCTACCCGGAGTCAGGATATTGGCTCTGAACAAAGTGGATGTACCATCCAGTTTGCGGCCGTGTACGTTTAACAATGCAGAGAAATCGTCAGTGTCATATAAAAATTGCAGACGGCCTGCTTTTTCATCATGACCACCAGTAAAGTCTTTTTCACCGGTAAAACCGTTGTTGACATAGTCATCACGGTTTTGGTTCATTAAGGATATACGGGCAGACAATTCGTCAGTTAAACCACCACCTGCAGCACCTTCTACGTTAATAGTGCCGAAGCTACCAACAGTCGCTTTGGTATAAGCTTCGAAGTCCTGAGTGGGTTTCACTGAATTGAATTTCACAATACCAGCTGTGGTATTACGGCCAAACAAAGTGCCTTGTGGGCCACGGATCACTTCAGCTTGCTCGATATCAAATAACGGGAAGCTTTTGAGGATCACGTTTTCCATCACTACGTCATCCATTATCACAGAAACTGGCTGAGAAGCGGCCAGATCAAAATCTGTGTTGCCCAAGCCACGAATGTAAAAACGTGGTGCCGCACGGCCGTTTGATGATTCAGCATATAAACCTGGAATTTTGCCAGATAAAGCCTGGATATCCTCGCCGCCTGCAAACAAAGCGTCGAACTTTTCACCGCTTAATGTTGCAATAGAGATAGGAACTTCCTGGGTGCTTTGCACACGTTTTTGTGCTGTCACCATAATGCGTTCCAATTTGGTCTCTTCAGCAGCCTGGTCTTTGTCACTTTCCTGCGCTAATAAAGCAGGAGAAAGACCCATGGCTGCAGCGAGCAGGCTGGCCTGAATACTCAATGCCAGCACAGACTTTTTGCATGTTTTCATCAATGTTTTTACCTTAGTTTTAGGCTGTTATGTATTTTCTGGTGCGTCCTGCGGAGTGGTTATCGAAGCGAACCCTACAAACTCTGGAGTGACCACAGTGTTTGCTTTGATAACTTGTCTGCTATTATAGCATTTAGCAGTGAATTTTGCCGATCTTGTAGATAAAACGCTTAAAAATCATCTGGTTTTTGAAGTTTATTTGCACATTATCTACTTAAGTAAAGCTTGGTTTACCTGGCGCTAACTTATGCCAGCTCAAGCTTGGATACGTAAAAGGGCGGTATAAATTGAGCAGCGACCCTGATGAGAAGAATAATAACTGATGAGTAGTTTATTTTGCTGCAGAACCATGCCTGCATAACTGGTATCTCCACCCGAAGGTAAAGCCATTATTTCAGTCAGCTCGCCCGTGCTCTGATCCAGAGTCACCAGGCTGGTTCTCACGGTTTCGTTGTAAAGCCTCACTACCGCCAACATTTTTCCATCAGCAGTAAAAATAGCCTGTGGACCACCAATACGGCAGCCAATATCTAACCATTGCCAGTGCGTGTAAGGAGGTAAAGAATGGCCAAGCTGGCCATGGTCAGGATCTTTGCGTAATAAACACCAGGCTGTGTCTTGGTTATCAAATAACAAAGCCGCCTCATTGGCATATCCTTCCGCATAAATTCTCGGTGCTATCACCTCAAACTGAGCTGAAGTCTTTTGTTGATATAAACGAATATGCCGGTCAGAGCCACATTTATAGGCGACTGCATAAGCCTGATCACGCAGCCAGCTTAAACGCCATACCCAGTATTCAGCTTCGCCCACAGCCTTAGGTTCAGGCCAGGTTTTTCCATCAGTTGAATGCCAAAGATAAGACTGGTAAGCCTGTCGTGTTTTGTCATGAAAAGCCGCAGCTGCAAGCAACTGTAGCTTACCGTCCGGGGTGACCGTCAGTTTACCGTCCCGCAAGTCCGCGACTGGATTTTGTAATACAGCTACAGTGCGCCATTTTTTACCCTGTACTGAGTTCATAATTCGCAGCACACCATCTTTGGAGTGATGGCTGGATGCCTGACGAAACACCAAATAATAACGTTGCCTGAAGTAACATAAGTCTGTAAAAGCGTTATGTTTTCCTGCTTTCCACGCCCTGTTTACCCAGAGTAGTTCCAGGGTCGGCGTTGCTGTTGCTTCCGTAGTTTTTGTTGTCATTGCCATTAACCGGATTGTATTTTTAATGTTAATAACTTGTTTATTTTTGTGGCTTATCTACACTGGTGTTTAGGTTAAAAACAATTTCTTCATCCGTGTCGGGTTTATGCCTGTCGGCACAAAGTGGATAGTCTTTTTGCAGTGTACAAAACTGCGAGGAGTTTCACTATGACGACAGAGCAAAGTTTATTCAGACCCAAAGCACTGTTGGCACAACAGCAACGGTTGGAAGGGCAGGTCAGTATTGTCCAGCCTGTAAGTACTTCACTATTGTGTATCTGTTTGGTTGGTATTGTTGTCAGCTTGCTGCTGTTTTTAAATCAAGCGAGTTTTTCCCGCAAAGAGACAGTGAGTGGTTATCTTAAGCCGTCCAGTGGTGTTGTCCGGGTCCAAAGCCAACGTTCAGCTGTACTTAAACAGCTTTATATTCATGATGGTTCTGAAGTTCAGGCAGGTCAGAAGCTGGCCCTGCTCAGCAGTGACGAATATCTGCCAGCCGGGCATAGTCTGACCGCTCATTTACAAAACAGCTTGTCGCTTCAACTGGCACTAAATTCGCAAAAACAGCACGAGCTTATTCAAAGTTATGCTCAGCAGTATCAGCAATTGTCAGCGCAAATAAGTAATGTTAAACAGCAACTTGCAGAAAATAAACGCCAACAGCAGTTGCTGTCCCGGCGCATAGATTTACAGGCGCAACGTTTGCTGTCTCAGCAGCAACTGGTATTAAAAGGCCATGTGGCTAAGTTGCAGCTTGAGCAGCAGCAAGACCAGCACCTGATGTTGCAGCAACAATTAGCTGAGGTGCAAACTTTAGCTCAATCCATCCTGCAGCAGCAGATCCAGTGGGAAAACCAACTTCAAACTTTACCTGTTGATCAGCAACGCCAAATTCAACATTTGGAAGCGGAACGGTTGCAATTTGAACAGCAAAAAACCGAGTTATTGGCTCGCGGCGAAGTTGTTTTGACCGCTCCCGTGGCTGGCAGAGTAACCAATCTGCTGGTCAGCGAAGGTCAGCAAGTGCAAGGGGCTCAGGTGTTAATGCAACTGCTGCCACAATCTGGTTTTTTGTACGCTCAGCTATTGGTACCAACCCGAGCCTTTGGATTTATTCAGCCTGGCCAAATCACCTGGCTTCGATTTGATGCCTTTCCCTATCAGCGATTTGGTTTGTCTCAGGGAGAAGTTCACCAGCTTTCAAAAGCAGTGCTGATGGCGCAAGACCCTGATAGTCCGGTACAGATTAAGGAGCCGGTTTATCAGGTGCAGGTGCGCCTGAATCAACAGTTTATAGAAGCTTATGGCGAACAGATGCCATTGCAGGCCGGTATGTTGTTAAGTGCTGACATCGTACTGGAGCAGCGCTCAGTGCTGAGTTGGTTACTTGAGCCGCTGGTCAGTTTAAAGGGGCGTTTTCAGATTTAGATCAGATTGCTCAGGGAGGATATGATGGCTGATCGCATCGGAAAATGTAGAGCTTTGCTGAATAGTTTTATTCTGAGTAGCTGCGCGCTTTTTATGCTCTTTTCTGCGCTAAACGCTATAGAGAAAGGTCGTATCTGGGACTTTCTGCTCTGCAGTGGTTGTGTTTTAACTATCCTGCTTGGCCCAAAAGACAGTGAGTTTTTTAAAACAAAAATCTCAGGCCTCAAGGATCTGAACAAGCTCGATTTTTATACAGACCCGCTCACTGCTGCTTTTTTGATCATGTCACAGTTCATGATGGTGGCAGGTCTGCTGGGTATTGTGCTGTTTGGGCGGTAGGGCATTCAGATGCAAATTATCTACCAATCCGAAGCGGCAGAATGTGGGTTAGCTTGCCTGGCTATGGTAGCCGGAGCTTATGGCTATAAAACTGATATGGTCAGTTTGCGTCAGCGTTATCCTTTGTCGCTCAAAGGCGCGACTTTGCAGCACTTGATGCAACTTGCCGATCAACTTGGGTTGGCTGCCCGGGCTTTGCGACTGGAGCCGGCAGAGCTGTCGCAATTAAAGCTTCCTTGTATTTTGCATTGGCAAATGAGTCATTTTGTGGTGCTGGTGAAAGTCAAAGGTCAAAAGGTTCAAATCCTTGATCCTGCATTTGGCCAGCGTGAATTGAGCTTTGCTGATATCGACCAGTGCTTTACCGGTGTTGCGCTTGAGCTGAGTCCAACCAAGGTTTTTAAAAAAGAAGATCAACGCCAAAAGTTAAGGATGCGGCAGTTTTGGTCTTCTGCATCTGGTTTGTGGACCGCGTTACTACGGATCCTATTGATGTCTCTGGTGTTGCAGTTTTTTTTGCTGGTTGCACCTTATTATATGCAACTGGTAGTGGATGAGGTGCTGGTAAGCAGAGATCTGGATTTATTGCATGTGTTGGCTGCCGGTTTTGCGCTGCTATTGCTGTTACAAATAGTAACGAATGTGCTGCGCAGCTGGTTAGTACTGCACTTAGGGTCGGTTTTAAATCTGCAGTTAGCGACTAATTTGTTTCGGCATTTGCTGCATTTACCGCTGAGTTTTTTTGAGAAGCGCCATATGGGCGATATTGTGTCGCGTTTTGGCTCCTTGCAGCAGTTGCGTGAATTGCTGACCAATAGCCTGATCGAAGCTCTCATTGATGGTCTTATGGCCTGTACGGTGCTGGTGCTACTTTTTGTTTATCACCCGGTGCTGGCTGCTGTGGTTCTGATCGCCGTACTGCTTTATGCAGTGTTGAGATTTGTTTTTTACGCCCCTCTTAAGCAATGTACCGAGCAAGGGATAGTGGCTCGGGCCAAAGAACAATCCGGCTTTATGGAAAGTGTGCGAGCTATTCAATGTTTGCAGCTGTTTTCAAAACAAAGCCAAAGGTTAAGCCTGTGGCAAAATCAGTATTCAGATGCAGTCGATCAGCAATTCAGGTTGGGACGCTGGCATATTTCGTTGCGGGCTGTGCATCAGTTACTGTTTGGTGCTGAGCACATAGTGGTCATTTATCTGGCGGCTTTGGCGGTGATCGACAATGCTTTTAGCGTCGGAATGTTATTTGCGTTTGCCAGTTACAAAGCGCAGTTTACCCAAAGATCCGCTGCTTTTATTGACCACTGGGTTGAATTCAGGATGCTTGAACTGCACTTGCAGCGTCTGGCCGATATTGCACTCACGGACACTGAAAAGTCTGGGGAGAGTCAGCCGTATTTACAGTTGCAGGGGCATATTGAATTGCGTGATGTGGACTTTCGTCAGACAGAGCAGGAGCCCTGGCTGTTTCATCAGCTTAATTTCCGGCTGTCGCCAGGTGAAAGTGTCGCTATTGTTGGGCCTTCCGGGACAGGAAAAACCAGTTTATTAAAAATTATTCTGGGATTAGCCAATGCACAGCAAGGTAAAGTGCTGGTGGATGGTATGGAGCTAAATAGCTTTGGCTTACAGCACTATCGCAGCCAAATTGCCGCTGTCATGCAGCATGATCAGTTGTTATCAGGTTCTGTGATGGACAACATCAGCTTTTTTAGCCCTAAACCAGATTTACAGCATTTGATGTCTTGTGCTGAACTTGCTGCTATCCATCAGGATATTGTAACCATGCCTATGGGCTACAATACCTTGGTTGGCGATATGGGCTCGGCCTTATCCGGAGGGCAAAAACAACGCTTATTGATTGCCAGAGCTTTGTACCACAGGCCTAGAGTATTACTGCTTGATGAAGCCACCAGTCATCTGGATTTGATGCTGGAGGCCAGAGTTAATCAGGCCATTCGGCAATTAAAGGTGGCACGTATTATCGTGGCACACAGGCCTGATACTATTTTAAGCGCGGATCGAATTCTATTATTGCAACAAGGCCAGTTGACCGATATTACATGCGAGTTTCATCAACTGCATCGATCTCCCGGGTCACTTAACCATGCTGGGACGTCTTAGCTTTTAGGTTGCCAAAGTTCAAACCTGTTGCCTTCAGGATCCATAGCCCAGCCAAATTTACCATAGTCACCATCTTCAATCTGGTCATCAACCCAGACATCAGCAGCTTTAAGCTGCTTTAACATGGCATCTAAATCAGCGACCCTGTAATTCACCATGCTTTGTTGGCTCTGAGCGCCAAAATAAGTTGTGTCGGCAGCAAAAGTGGACCAGACAGTTTCATCCCCGGCTTTAGCTATAAAGCTGCCATAAGGTGCATCAGGAGATAGCGGAACCCCTAAATGCTGTTGATACCAAAGTGCCAGCGCCTGAGGGTTTTTTGCGCGAATAAATACGCCGCCTATACCTGTGACTTTTTCCATCGATCCCTCCTGTTACTCAGCCAGTTTCGCCAGTAAGTTTGCTAGTGTTATCTGTTGGCGTTGCATAATTAGATACTGCCCCAGCTCCAGTAGTTGCCGCTGAACCTTAAGTTTAAAGCTTGCATCAGTCAGTTGCTGTAATTCCGGTGCCGGTGCCCAGCCTACAGTTCGACGGATCAGTTCACAGCCAGCATAACCTAAAGTATCCTGCCATAACTGCTGTAAAAACCGCTGCTGATAAAGCGAGTTCTGAAAACTCTGGTCTTTGGTTTCTTTTTGCATCAGAGTGCTGAACACAGCAGAAAACTCCTGCCAGAATACATCGATTTGGTTTGATAAATAGGGTCGCCCAGATACAGAGTCGGTTGGGTTTTGGGTCATTAAATTTAAAATAAGGCTGGCGATAAAAGTACCGGTATCAAAAGCTATAGGGCCATAGCAGCCAAATTCTGCACCTATCACTTTATATTCTTCATGGCTTACCAAGACATTGCCGCAGTGCAAATCGCCATGCAATAAAGCCTGAGGTTTTGCTAAAAAGTCTGCTTTCAGTTGGGCTACTTCTGCCTGAAGCTCTTCATTGAGCCATAAATTCCGGACTTCAGGCAGTTGCGAAAAGCTCAGGCTATTGCGTTCGTGGTTGCAGTAGGGATCGGTGAAGACTAAATCCTCAGTCACAAGGCAGAGTTCAGGATTGTTAAATTGCAGCTGCCTGGCTTTTTTAACCGGACCTGTTAAGACAAAATCGCTACTGTAAAAGCTGGTTTTTGCCAGATAACGGCCCAGATGAATGCCGATACCTTGTGGTTGTTGTCTTGTATGAAGCGCTGTCCGAAGCACGCTGCAATCTGATAAATCCTCAAGCAGTAAAGCGGCAAGCTCCTGGTCATAAAACAACACTTCCACCAGATACTCAGGGCTGATTTTGGCGTGGTGCTTTAATACATCAGCTTCAATTTGTGCTCTGTGTAAACTAACAGGCCAGTGCTGGGTTAAACCTGAATGTTCAGGCAAAGCTTGTTTGACGATAAGGCTAGTGCCTCTGTTATTTTTTACTCTGAACACCTGATTCAGGCCGTTGGTGTCTAGCTGTTCTGCGGTTAACTGACTATGGTCACCAAACAAATCGCTATGCTTGTCGGCAAATAATGCGGCGTCTTTTGGGCTTAAGCGTTGATAAGGCATTGAGTCACAGGTCCATAAAAATAAAAGGCCATCATCGCAAACCCTTATAGGCTGCACAATGGCCTTTTAATGCTGAGAGTCAGTTGGCTGGAACAGAAACTAAGGTTGTACTGCCGTAAAGCGCAACAAAGCTGCTGTGCGGGCTTTATAAAAGGCCAAACCTGAGTCATTCAGGCTGTAGTTATCAATGCCTTGAATAGTCGTCAGAAACTGCTGCTCTATCGAGCCATTCAGGCAAGCCTTTTGTGTAGTGGCCATAGGTTTAAAGGTCAGGCGCAGGCCTTCTGCTTTGTACTCACCGGTAAACTGGTTACAGCCAGCAAAGCCGCTGACTCTGCCGTCCTCACCAAACTGCAGATAAGGAGTCAGATCAGGTTCTGTGGTTGGAACCTCTTGCCCCATTAATTCAGTCAGTTTCCAGCGCACCCCCGTCAGTTTATGCTCTGCGACAAGGCTTTGTTTAGTCAGCTTGTAGTTGTCCGCTAAATCACCAGTGATCAACTCACCTTGCATATCCAGTTGGATCAACTGATTCTCTATTACTTTGTACAAGGCAGGCCCTTCTTTCTGATCCAGCAGGCGAATCACAGAACCTTTTGCATCCCACTCGAAGCTGCCTTGTTGTTTAAAAGGTGTGGCCTCTTTACCAAGATAAGTGGTGCTGAGCTGATAGCTATTGTCCATATTCAGCGTCAACGAGGTCTCTATACCTTCACAGTCGGCACAAGGCACAACCCCTTTATAAACACCGGCCCAGTCTAAGGAATTGGCGCTGTTGTGATGGTCGTAGGCGGTTTGGGCCTGAGCTGCGGCAGATTGCTCGGTTGGCGCAGGCCCACAGGCGGCTAAAACCAACCAGGCAGTCAGGCTTAATATCAGTGGTTTAAACATACTTAATCTCCATCTTTCGGTCATTCAGAGCATTTTTACTTCGTTGCAGTGTAAAGACTGCGGGCTTTACCAAAACTGAATTAACCGGAAAAACATGGCACCAACCTGTATTCGCAACCGCTGGTCACAGTGCGCTGGAGCCTGTGACAGCACTGGGTACACTGATCAGCATCAGCTATCTTGTCCCTGAAGAGTAGAGCAGAACCATGAACTTAACCCGAAGCAGTATAAAAAATCCGGCCGCTGTGGTGGTGGTCAGCCTGATTATGGTGTTATTTGGTTTGCTCGCTGTGGCTAAGTTGCCTGTTCAGCTTTTACCTTCGATCGAGCAACCACAAATTTTTATTCAAAATGGCTGGCGGGCCGCAGCGCCTGAAGAAATGGAATCCACCATTATTGAACCGCAAGAAGCAGCGCTGCGCACTGTGCCGGGCGTGACAGAAAGCAGCAGCTTTATTGGAGCTGGTTTTGGTTTTATCACTCTGACTTTTGATGTAGGTCAGGATATGCAGCAAGCCATGCTGAATGTGATCAATGCGTTAAATCAGGCCCCTCCACGTCCGCGTGAAGCGGCTGAACCTGTGGTTTCACTGAACAGTGGTGCTGGTCCTGTCGCCAGTTTATTAATCCGTAAGCTGGATGAAAATGCCGACGCTGATTTTACGGCTCTGCAACCCGTGATTGATGATGTGGTGTACCCCAGATTAAAAGCCATAGCTGGTATGTCCCAGGTTGATTTATCCAGTCGTCGCGCTAAAGAACTGCATATCGTATTTGACCCTTATCGTTTAGCCGCCCTGGGCTTGTCCGTAGATCAATTAAGTTCACGTATTGGCCGAGCCAGCAATGTATCTGGTGGTTTTGCTGAGGTGGGGCGGCGGGAATACACAGTGCGTTTTGTCGGGCAGTACAACCCGGTCCAATACGAGCAAATGGTAGTGGCTTATCAAAACGACAGGCCTGTTTATTTACGTGAGGTGGCCGAAGTAAAAATTGATTATGCCGAACAGGCCGGTTTTACCAAACGTAATGGCTATCCGGCTTTTTACATCACTTTGCAGCGTGCCGCCGGCTCCAATACTGTTGAAATTCTTGATGCGCTGAACAAAGAAATCGCCGACTTAAATCAAAATGAGCTGCAGAATAAAGGCATTGAAATAGTGCTGAGTTTTGATGCCTCTGTACATATCAAAAGAGCCATTGAGCTTGTGAATGGCAATCTGGTTTTGGGCATAGCTCTAGCCCTTGGCATTTTGTATCTGTTTTTACGCGGCTGGCAGGCCACTCTGTTGATCGGTTTAACCATCCCGGTTTCGTTAATGATGTCCATAATGGTGCTGGATTTATTTGGCCGCTCACTGAATGTTGTGTCTTTGGCAGGACTGGCTTTTGCGGTAGGTATGGTGTTGGACGCTGCCATCATAGTGCAGGAAAACATAGTGCGCTTATTGCAACAGGGTCTGGCGCCTGAGGTTGCGGTGAAAAAGGGTGCAGCTCAGGTCAGTAGCGCACTTTGGGCATCTACAGCAACCACTGTGGCTATCTTTGTTCCTGTATTGTTTATGCAGGGTGTTGAAGGGCAGCTGTTTTATGATTTGGCGCTGACTTTGGCTGTAGCGGTGACATCGTCTTTACTGGTGGCCTTAACCGTCTTGCCTGTTGCATCTTTGTACTGGTTAAAGCCCCAATCCGGGCAAGAATCGGTGTTGTTGTTTTGGCAAAAGCTGGCTAGTAACCTGAGTCGCTTTACTCAGAGCCGAAAAAGGGCCTGGGCTTGGACAGCTTTGTTTGTGCCGGGATCGATCTTCCTGATTACTTTATTGTTACCTAAAGCCGACTTTTTGCCTCAGGCTTCCATTGATACAGTTTTTTCCGGTTTTTCTCTGCCGCCAGGCGCCAATATGCAGGTACTGGAGCAAGAGATAGGCGATCTGCTGGTGGCTCGGCTGCGGCCATATTATCAGGAGAAAAAATATCCGGCTATTAAGGGTTATAACCTGTCGATCAACAGGGGCTTTAACGTACTTTTTGTCTATGCCGAAGACCCGGATAGCATAGCGGATATGATTAAATTATTGCGGGAAGAAATTCTGGTGGGATTGCCTGATACCAATGCCTTTAGCGTACAAGGTTCGTTATTTAACTTTGGTTTTGGCAGTGGTCGCGAGTTAAATTTAGATTTTCAGGGCCCGGATGTGCCGCAGCTTATGCAGCAGGCGGCTGACGCCATGCCAAAAATTGAGCAATTACTGCCCGGTGCCACAGTGCGACCAGTGCCTGATTTGGCCTTGGCTCAGCCTGAATTACGTTTAACACCAGACGAAACCCGCATAGCGCAAAGTGGCGTGGACCGTTTTACCGTGGCCACTATGGTGCGAGCTGTCACAGACGGTATTTATATTGGTGAGTACTTTGATGGTAACGAGCGGATGGACATTATCCTCAAAGGGCAAGGTTGGCAAACTCCGGAACAATTAACTGCAACACCTTTGTATACACCTGGCTCTGGTGGTCAAACCTTAGGTCAGTTGAGTGAGCTGAATTACACCACTGGACCCACATCTTTGCAGCGGGTCAACGGTCTGCGAACTATCAGTTTACAAATCACACCTCCTGCCACCATGGCGTTGGATGAAGCTATGCAAATTTTGCAACGTAAGCTGATGACCCCTTTACGTGATGAAATGCCACAACAAATTTCAGTGCAGTTTCGTGGCAATGCGGACCGGTTATCTCATGCCATGACAGAGATGGGGAAAAACTTTGCTGTGGCTGTGTTTATTCTGTTTTTACTGATGGCCGCTTTATTCCGTTCTGCTAAGGACAGTTTATTGGTGGTGCTGACTATACCTATGGCCATTCTGGGTGGCGTGGTAGCGCTCAGGATCCTGAATTTGGTGACTTTCCAGTCGCTGGATTTACTGACCATGATAGGTTTTGTCATTTTGCTGGGATTGGTGGTGAATAACGCGATTTTATTAGTGGATCAGTGTCGGCAAGGTCAGCGCGAGGGGCAGTCCCTTGATCAAGCTCTGTATCAGGCTATTTTAACCCGCGCCAGACCTATTTTTATGAGCACCTTAACCAGCATATTTGGCATGTTACCACTGGTGCTTGTACCTGGTGTGGGTTCGGAAATATACAGGGGTTTAGCTGCTGTGATTGTCGGCGGCATGACCTTTAGCATGCTGTTTAGTCTGGTATTAATTCCGGCTTTATTGCGTTTGACTTCCACAGCCCGCCAAAACGACCGGGCTATTCTTCCTTTGGAGATCTCTGATGCAACTTCATAAATGGGTTCTGACGACGGCTTTATTTTGTTCATCTTCCCTTATCGCGCAAACGCCGCCTGATAAGGTGGTCAGTGTGGCACAGGTGCAGCAGCAGGTGATGTTGCCACACACTATGGTTACAGCTCAGGTACAAAGCCGGTATCAGGCGGATGTGACAGCCGGAGTTGAAGGCCGGTTATTGTGGCTGGCTGAGCCCGGTACTCAAATTAAACAGGATGAAGTGATAGCGCGTTTAGATACCACGCCTTTGCAGCTGCGGGTGAACGAAATGCATGCCCGTATCAGCAAAGCTGATATTCAGTGGCGACGTTTACAAAAAGATACAGCGCGTTTGCTTGAACTCAGCAAAAACAATAGCGTGGCTTTAACTCAACTGGATCAAATCAGTGCTGATCGCGACGGCGCAGAAGCTGAACTGAAATTATTGCGCGCCCAGCTGGCGCAACTGCAGGATCAAATTGATCGCAGCTCAGTCAAAGCGCCTTTTGCCGGCGTGGTTGCGCAACGTTTCCATCAGTATGGTGAAGATATCAGTAGAACAGACGCTTTAGTGCGACTGGTGAATTTAAGCGATCTAGAAGTTGTGGTATTTGCGCCGCTGAAATATGCCGCCTTTTTGCAGCAAAACCAATTGTTGCAGGTCTTTCACAGCGGCGGCGAAAGCCAGCTGCCGGTGCGCAATCTGATCCCAGTCTCTGATATGCGTTCACAAACTTTTGAAGCTCGTATCAAAGTGCCGGAGCAGTTACTGGCTAACTTCCAGGTTGGTCAGTTAGTCTCTGTCGCTGTACCAACAGCTATTGCTCGTCAGCAGCTGCTAGTGCCACGGGATGCTGTGGTAGTAAAAAGTGAAGGCCAGTTTGTGTTTGTGGTCGATAGCGAACAAAAAGCTCAGCAAAAGGCAGTGGTCTTAGGCCAGGGCATGGGGAAGTTAATTGCTGTAGATGCAGAATTGTCAGCGGGTGAACAAATCGTGATCCGTGGCGGCGACACCTTAACTCAGGGCGATAAAGTAAAGGTGCTGACCGACAAAGAGTTCCCGATTAAAACTTAAGGCGTTTTGGCTGGCACCTTATCTTGCCATGCAGCAGTGCCCCAGAGTGGCACGCTGGTCAGCGAATGTTTGTAGCTGCCTGTGCTCTCTTTGGTCGAGTAGGACAAATACAACAAAGTCTGACTGCTACTGTCCAGGATACGGCGAATTTTTAAGTTCTTAAATAAAATGCTTTTGGAAGTGCTGAAAATCACTTCGCCGTTTTTAGAACGATCGATGTCTTTTAGCATAGCTGTGGTGATTTCACCGGTTTGACGACAGGCAATGGACATATCGGACGGGTCGGCAAAATCCAGATTGGCCTCTACATGGCTGATATGACAAGTCACACCTGGAATTTTTGGGTCGTTAAAGGTCTGAATTTTAATGTCTTTGGTGGTGAATAAACCTAAGCTGACATCCGCTACTTCTTTGTCAGAACAAGCCGCAAGACCAAGAGCGGTAAAAACCAAAAGCCATTTTTTCATTGTTCAGTTTTCCTTTTAATTGTTCTGAATCTAATACCCAAAGTAATTGATGTTGCAGCGCGACGACAAGTGAGCGAGACCCCAGCAGCATAGTAGTCCTATGTGTAATTGGATTGAAGCGAGAACTCGCAGCTCATATCAATCATCACATACCACAAACTACTGGTGCGAGTAGCGTAGTCAACAAAGCTGCAGCTTCAAGTGCGCAGGGTAAAAAAACGGAGTCTTGCGACTCCGTTGATTTTGTTTAGTGTCCGGCGTGGCCGTCTAAACCATGCACATGGCCATGAGCCAATTCTTCGTCTGTGGCATCGCGGACTAAAATCACTTCCACATCAAAAGTCAGGTCAATGCCTGACAGTGGGTGATTACCGTCTACAACCACTTCGTCTTCTGTCACGTCTAATACAATGACTGACTGCTCACGGCCGTCCGGGCCTGCAGCGCGAAAACGCATGCCAACCTGCACATCCATGCCTTCGAATAAATTACGTGGTACCGCCTGAGTTAACTCATCATGGCGATCACCATAGGCTTCTGCTGCTGGTACTTCAGCTTTGAATTTGTCGCCCACAGTTTTACCCAGTAAAGCCTGCTCTAAACCGTGAATTAAAGCGCCAGTACCAAAAATAAATACCAGCGGTTCTCCGCCAGCTGAACTATCTAATTCGTTGCCTGCTTTGTCAGCCACAGTGTAATGAATGGCGACTACTTTTTCTGCTTGTATGCTCATGCAAACCTCAGTTACGCGAGTGAATAGGGCAAAGGTGATATAACTACAACCGATGCATCCGGAGTTGCTAATCGCAGTGGATCAGCTGGGTTAATATCGTTCGGTAACACCGCCAACACCCAAAGTTGCCCCTGAATATTCACCGCATTAATGACCTGGCCAACCCGACGCCAGTTTTCCGACCATTGTACTTCAATATCTGTACCGCTGGCCGGAGTTTCCTCAGTCTGACTTTTGAGGATGTAAGCTGCTCTTTTATTTTTACCCAGATATTTCATTCGGGCCACAGTTTCCTGGCCTATATAACAACCTTTGGTAAAACTAATGGCGTCGATACTTTGTAAATTCAGCATCTGTGGCACATATTCGCCGATCACTGCCTGCTCTAAATAGGAAAACCCCTGCTGGATATGCTGGGCTAACCATAAGGTTGGAGCAGCTAAGTAGGCGGATTGTTCCGTCAACAACTGCCTAGCATGAGCAAAATCCAGCACTAACAGGTAATGCTCATCAGCTAAACGCAGCAATTTACCACCAGCAACTGAGCTTAACTGGCCGGCAGCGGCAGGCTGGGTATACCCCAATTTCTCTAATAAAGCGGTACTACCGACACCACTGATACCCAAAATCGCCAGACTGTCATGGCCTGCTTCAAAACTGACTTTAGAAAACACGCCAAATTTTTTCAGTTGAGTGGCTGAGGCCTGCAGTTCGTCACGAAAGCCTATGTACCACAAGGCGTCGCCGTCGGCACATAAATGAAACTGGGCCCACATTTTACCTTTGGCATCACAATGAGCGCCGCGCAGGAAGTTTTCGGCTGTCAAAGTGTTTAAATCCGCTGTCACCTGACCTTGCAGGTATTTTCGGTTATCCGGCCCTGCAATAATGAGGCTCTCAAAGCCCGGCAGCGGACTGATAAAGGCGCCTTGCACCGAAGTCGATAAAGAAGCGAGTTGATCTGCACTGATCCAGGATGCTTGCATAAGGGTAAGTCTCATAGAATACTAAGTCGATCATTGGGGGATTTAGCCAAAAGCTCAACCCCTGTATGGTTTTTTTGTTAGAATCCGGCTATTACCAACAAAAGGAAAGCTGTAATGAAAGAATTAATGGGTAAACCCCGCCTGCGTTGGGCCTGTCGTCGTGGCATGCTGGAACTGGATGTTTTGTTGGCTCCTTTTGTTGAAGAAGGTTATGACGCGTTAACAGATGCACAAAAATACACTTTTGAAGCCTTATTAGCCTGTGACGATCCGGATTTGTTCGCCTGGTTTATGGGCCATGGCAAATCCACCGATCCAGAGCTGCAGGCTATGGTGAATATCATTGTTAACAGAGTACGGGTATAACCTTAGTTTTGTGCCATCCCGTATGCGCCGGATTGTCTATCTGGCGCAAAGCTTATTCATACTGCTTATTTTTCTGCTGCAACCTTTTTACGCGCTATGGTGGCTGGTGCTTTGGCCCTGGTTATTTTTTTGTTTTTATCAACTGTTACTGCAATGGCAGGAACCCGTCAAAGCGCGACTGCTGTTTTTAAGCGAAAAGGGCGAGCTGAAGTGGTGGCAGGATGAACTGCCCGCCGGGCAGTTGTCGGCAGAGTCTTTAGTGTCGCAGCTAGGGATTTGGTTACGCTGGCAGGACACAGAACAGCAGCCACAGCAATTATGGTTATACAGAGATAACTTATCGGAAGAACACTTTCGCAGTCTGGCACGGGTATGCCAGACTGTGAAATGGCAACATCACGCCGATTCAGCGAACCGGCGTTAATATGGTAGGGGTGGGTTCAGCTAACTGATCCGGATAATCCAAATTGTAATGCAGGCCGCGACTTTCTTTACGTGCCATGGCACTGCGGATAATCAGTTCCGCTACCATAGTTAAATTACGCAGCTCCAGTAAGTTGTTACTGACCCTGAAATTACGGTAATAATCCTGAATTTCACGCTGTAATAATTCAACTCTGTGCAAGGCCCGCTCTAAGCGTTTTTCCGTGCGAACTATGCCAACATAATCCCACATAAACAGGCGTAACTCGTGCCAGTTGTGAGTAATCACTACCTCTTCATCTGAATCAATTACCCGACTTTCATCCCAGCTGGGCAAACCGGAGATCAGGCTGGTTGAGTCCAATTGTTGCTTTATATGCCGCGCTGCAGCTTGAGCGAAAACGATACATTCCAGCAAAGAATTACTGGCCATGCGGTTCGCGCCATGCAGACCTGTGTAGGCTACTTCACCGACAGCATACAGATTATCAATATCAGTTTGGCCATTGAGGTTCGTCATCACACCACCACAAGTGTAATGCGCCGCCGGTACTACAGGAATAGGTTGTTTGGTGATGTCTATACCGACGCTCAGACACTTGGCGTAAATAGTCGGAAAATGCTCAATGATAAAGTCTTTTGGTTTATGGCTGATATCCAGATACACACAATGCGCACCCAACTTTTTCATTTCATAGTCGATAGCACGTGCCACAATGTCGCGTGGTGCTAACTCAGCTCTTTCATCAAAATCCGGCATAAATCTACTGCCATCCGGCCGTTTTAAATAGGCGCCTTCACCACGCATGGCTTCTGTGATCAGGTAGTTTTGTGCTTCAGGATGATACAAACTGGTTGGATGGAATTGATTAAATTCCATATTCGCCACGCTGCAACCGGCCCGCCAGGCCATAGCTATGCCATCGCCGCTGGCTACATCAGGATTGCTGGTGTACAGATAAACTTTACTGGCACCGCCTGTTGCCAGCGCAATGCATTTAGCACCTATCACTTCAACATGCTCTTCGTCACGGTTCCAAACATAAGCACCGTGACACTTTTGTTCGGCTAAACCTAACTTTCGGGAGGTGATTAAATCTATCGCGTTGTAATTTTCCAGCAACTGAATATTCGGATGGCCTTTAACTTGCTCAACCAGAGTGATTTGCACTGCGCGACCAGTGGCGTCAGCGGCATGCAAAATACGTCTGTGGCTATGACCACCTTCACGGGTCAGATGGTATTTTAGTACGCCATCTTCATCTTTGTACTGATCAAAAGGCACCCCCTGAGCTATTAACCACTCCATAGCGTCTTTGGCGTGCTCAGCAGTAAATTGCACAGCAGCTGCTTCGCATAAACCTGCGCCAGCTATTAAGGTATCGTCCACATGAGAGGCAATACTGTCATTTTCATCGAAAACAGCGGCTATGCCGCCCTGAGCATATAAGGTAGAGCCTTCACGTAAGGGGCCTTTACTCAACACTATCACTTTGGCATTGTCGGCCAGATGCAAAGCCAGCGATAAACCCGCAGCGCCGCTGCCGATAATTAATACGTCACAAAGATGTTTTTTTTGTTGTTGCATGGGATACACTTATTCAGTCAAAAACACATAAATGTCTGTAATTTGGGTCTTTATACCAAAGTAATTGAAGTTGCAGTGCGGCGACAAGCGCACGAGCTCCCATGAACATAGTTAAGCTATGTGATTGGGGCGAGTAAACGCAGACAACAAAACTGCGGCTTCAAGAACCAAGGTATATACGCTACTTTCTGGCAGCTGGCCGTATTAAAAACGGCAAATTGTAACTTTTTTTACTTATTCGCAGAACTATTCATATAGCTTCCAGTCATAAGGGTACGCTTGACGAGCGCCAGTTGCAAAAAGAAAGTAGTATTTAGCATTAGGGGAAAGGCTCGGATGAGCGAGCAAGAATTGGATTGGCAGATTGTCCAGCGGGTACAGCAAGGGGATAAAGCAGCTTTTAACCTGTTGGTGAAAAAATACCAACATAGAATTGCGAACTTAATCTCTCGTTATGTCTCTAACCATGGCGATGTAGCAGACGTAGCTCAGGAAGCTTTTATTAAAGCTTACCGTGCTATTCCTGGCTTTCGTGGCGAGAGTGCATTTTACACCTGGTTGTACCGGATAGCTGTGAACAGCGCTAAAAATTACCTGGTAGCGACGGGACGCAAGCCACCATCTACAGACGTAGATGCGGACGATGCCGAGTTTTATGACGGCAGCGATGCGTTAAAAGAGCAAGATTCTCCGGAAAAACTATTGTTATCCGAAGAGATCCGGCACGTAGTGTTCGATACCATTGAAAAGTTGCCAGACGAGTTGCGTACAGCTATAACCTTGCGCGAATTGGATGGTTTAAGTTACGAAGAGATTGCGGAAGTGATGGGTTGCCCTATAGGGACAGTCAGAAGTCGTATTTTCCGTGCACGTGAAGCTATTGATGCGCAGTTAAGACCGCTCATTAGCTGAACCTCTACTAAACAGGAATCGGTATGTCGTCAGAAAAATCAGATTGGCTCTCGGCCGCTAGTGATAACCAAGCTATCAGTCCGGAACAATTAGACCGTTTACTGCAAGATGCTGAATTACAGCAAAGCTTTGCGCGTTATCATTTGATTGGTGCAGCCATTCGTAATGAGTTGCCCGCTCAACTAGATATGCAGTTTGCAGATAACTTTGCCAGCCTGTTGGATCAGGAACCTGCTTATCAGTTAGAGAGCAGCCCTAAAGTGCACAAACAGAATGCGCCAGTATCGTTTTGGACAAAACTGGGTGAAGCCGCCAATACAGGTTGGTTTAAAACCGGCTTTCAGGGCACTGTCGCCGCCAGCGTGGCATTAATTGCAGTGTTAGGCGTGCAACAGTTTCAGAGCGCTGGTCAGGATTCAGATCTGAACTCGCCTTTACCTGTGTTACAAACCCAGCCTGTTGCTGGTTTTGCTACTCCGGTCAGCCTGAGCCAGACTTCAGTGGATTCCCGTTTTGAACAGGAACAACGTCAGGCTATGCTGGAACAACAAAAACGTTTGCAGCAATTACTGCAAGCCCACCGTCAGCAAATCAGAGTGATGGACACTGCGCAGCAGAGCACTCCAGAAACTCCAGCTGAGAAACCAAGACAAGAGCAATAAATATGGGTTGGAAAGGCTTAAGCTGTGCCTTGATCATCTTGTTATACTCCAACCTGAGCTTCGCCGAAGTCTCGGGTTGGGATTGGTTTGAGCGTAGCCAAAGCTCAGTCCGTCAATTTAATTTCGAAGCCTCTTTTGTTGTTATCAAACCTAACCAAGTCGACAGTTACCGTTGGGTACATGGCGTTGATAATGGCTCTGAGATAGAGCAATTGATGCCGTTGGAGCAAAGTGGTGTTGAGATACTGCGTCGTGATCAACTGGTTTATTATATTGCGCCTGAAAAAGCCCCTTTAGCCACAAGCAGCAATACCATCAAAGAATTACCTGCTTTGTTATATCGTGATATTACCTCGATCAAAACTTTGTATGATGCAGTACCTGGTGGCTCCACTCAATTATCTGGCCGCTCTGCGCAATTATTGCGGTTAACACCGCTGCAAAATGGCAGGCCAGGCTATTGGCTATGGCTAGATAGCCAAACCGGTTTTCCACTTAAAATTGATACTTTGACGGTGCAAAACGAGGTGTTGGAACGCTGGGTTGTGACTCATATTCAGCCGCATACTGCATTGCCTGAGGCTTTGAGTGTAGCCGCTAATGCTGTATTACCTGCAGTTGCCGAGGCTATGCCAACTACAGCTTTGCCCGAAAGTCCGCTGGAGCTGTCCTGGTTACCTGAAGGTTATCAACAAGTGGCTGTCACAGCTGCTATGGTGCCACCACAAGTGCTGGAACAATGGCTATTGTCCGATGGTTTACATCAAGTGTCTGTGTTTGTGCAGCCTAGTGCTAGCTTGCCCGCTCAAGCCTTCCGTGATGGTGCTACGACCATTTTCGTGATGCCTAAAAATCAGTTTGACGTGACAGTGATAGGCCCGGTGTCTATTGAAAATGCCCGCCAAATTGCCGAGTCGGTGCGTTAAATGCTCGAAGAAATTGCCACAGTGATGAAAAGCCAGAGCGATGGCGTCTGGCTGAAAACCCAAAGTGTCAGTAGTTGTAATGCCTGTCAGGCTAACAATGACTGCGGCACTGGTGTGGTGGCGAAAGCTTTAACTCCACGTGAAAACCTGTTTTTTGTCAAAAGCCCTCTGCAGTTATTGGAGGGACAAAAAGTGAAAATAGCCGTCAGCGAACAACATCTGTTGTCTGCTGCGGCTTTGTTGTATTTGCTGCCGTTATTTTGTCTGATTGCTGTGGCTGCATTGCTCAGTCGTTTGCAATTGGCAGAAAGTGCCATAGTACTGGGATCTTTAACTGCATTAATCGCTGGTTTTGGTATGGCCCGTTTTTTCAGCGGCCCGGCAGCAAAGCAAGAACAGATCGAAATTCTTGCGGTATTGCCAGAACTGGCTGTGCAACATATCCGTATCACAGACTAATCCTTTGCCGAAATCCGCTGTAACATCTGAACACATAGCAACCAATGCAGAGATCGAGTACAATTCGCGGCAAATTTATCTGAATCAACTTTGGTGTTCGCCCGGTTTGTGACCATAAGGGTCAGAGTGGGGCCACCTGATAGCAGCTTTAGCGGAAAAAATGCCAAAAATTACTCATATTCGTAACTTTTCAGTCATAGCCCACATCGACCACGGCAAATCTACGCTGTCTGATCGTCTGATCCAATTTTGTGGTGGTTTAACCGATCGTGAAATGCAGGCACAGGTTTTAGATTCAATGGATCTGGAACGTGAGCGCGGCATCACCATTAAAGCGCAAAGCGTGACCCTGCATTACAAAGCCAAAGATGGCGAAACTTACCAGCTGAACTTTATCGATACGCCAGGCCACGTCGACTTCACTTATGAAGTCAGCCGTTCTTTGGCCGCTTGTGAAGGTGCTTTATTGGTGGTTGATGCCGGTCAGGGTGTTGAAGCTCAGACCGTAGCTAACTGCTACACAGCCTTGGAAATGAACCTCGAAGTTTTACCAATTCTGAATAAAATCGACTTACCACAAGCCGACCCGGACCGCGTTGCTGAAGAAATTGAAGACATCATTGGTATTGAAGCCATAGGTGCTGTGCAGTGTTCTGCCAAAACAGGTTTAGGTATTGAAGATGTATTGGAGACTATAGTCGCCAACATTCCTTGCCCTGAAGGTGATGTCGATGGTCCTACTCAGGCCTTAATTATCGACTCATGGTTTGACCCTTACCAGGGCGTCGTGTCACTGGTTCGTGTGAAACACGGCAAAATCCAGTTAAAAGACAAAATCAAAGTGATGTCGACTGGCATGGTATATGAAGTCGACAAAGTAGGTGTGTTTACACCTAAAGCCAACAACACAGGTATTTTAAGTACAGGTGAAGTAGGTTTTGTGATCTGCGGTATTAAAGAAATTAAAGGCGCACCTGTGGGTGATACTTTAACTCTGGCAAAAAACTCCGCTTCCGAGCCATTACCAGGCTTTAAACGTATTAAACCTCAGGTGTATGCCGGTGTATTCCCTGTATCTTCAGACGATTACGAAGATTTCCGTGATGCGCTGGAAAAACTCAGCTTAAACGATTCGTCGTTGTTCTATGAACCAGAAAGCTCCAGCGCTTTAGGTTTTGGTTTCCGTATTGGTTTCCTGGGTATGTTACACATGGAAATTATTCAGGAACGTTTAGAACGTGAATACGATCTGGACTTAATCACCACAGCGCCTACCGTAGTGTACGAAGTGATCACTAAAAATGGTGAAACCGTGATGGTCGATAACCCCAGCGCATTGCCGCCAGTGGGCAATATCGATGAAATCCGCGAGCCTATAGTAGAAGCCCATATTCTGGTACCACAAGAATACTTAGGTAACGTGATTAACCTGTGTATTGAAAAACGTGGTGTGCAGATCAATATGACCTACCATGGTCGTCAGGTGGCTGTAGTGTACGAACTGCCAATGGCTGAAGTGGTGATGGATTTCTTTGACCGTTTAAAGTCAACCAGTCGCGGTTATGCCTCGCTGGATTACGCCTTTAAACGTTTCCAGACCTCAGATATGTCACGGGTTGATATTCTGATTAACGGTGAACGGGTAGACGCCTTAGCTATTATCAGCCACAAAGATTTTGCCCAAAGCCGTGGCCGTGAACTGGCAGAAAAACTGAAAGATCTGATCCCTCGCCAGATGTTCGATATTGCTATTCAGGCCGCTATTGGTGCGCACGTCATTGCCCGAACTACTGTGAAGCAATTACGTAAAAACGTTTTGGCTAAATGTTATGGCGGCGATATCAGCCGGAAGAAGAAGCTGTTACAGAAGCAAAAAGACGGTAAAAAACGTATGAAGCAGGTAGGTAATGTGGAAGTTCCACAAGAAGCCTTCCTTGCCATTCTTAAAGTCGGTAAATAACAACAAGGGCAGTTATGGCAGGTTATTTTGCAATTCTCCTCGTAGTATTGACTTTGGCCAGTGGTTTAATCTGGCTGATCGACATACTGGTATTTGCGCCTAAACGCAAAGTTAAAGTTGCGACCGCTCAGGCTGCTGCAGCCGGCGGCTTGCCGTTACATGCTATTGAACAACTGGAAAAACCTTCTTATCTGGCAGAAACAGCCAAAGAAATTTTCCCGTTAATTCTGGCCATTACCATTATCCGTTCGTTTTTATACGAGCCGTTCCAGATCCCATCAGGTTCAATGATGCCAACCTTATTGGTCGGCGACTTTATTCTGGTGGAGAAGTTTTCATACGACGTCAAAGACCCGGTGTGGCGCAAGTCGTTGATCACTACGGGTCGGCCAGAACGGGGTGACGTCATTGTATTTAAGTACCCTGTTGATCCTACTGTCGATTTTATTAAACGCACAGTTGGCTTACCGGGTGACCGTATTATTTACAAAAATAAGCAGTTGTACATCCAGCCTGCTTGCACAGCGGCAGACAAAAGCACTTGTCCGGGATTAGAGGCTGTGCCTTTAACTCTGCAAGCTGAAGGTGAGTTTATGGATGGTGAATTACCTACTAAACGCTATTCAGAGCAATTGGGTGAACGTAAGCACGACATACTGCAGCATCCGTTTAATGCTGAGCAGTTGATGAACTATTACAAGCAGCCTGGTACTGCGATTGAAGAGTTTATCGTGCCTGAAGGTCATTACTTTGCCATGGGCGATAATCGCGATAAAAGTAGCGATAGCCGTTTCTGGGGTTTTGTACCTGAAGAAAATTTGGTGGGTAAAGCAGTATTTATCTGGATGAGTTTTGAATTTAGCGACGATCCGAACAACTGGCTGCCTGCATGGGTACCGGTCGGAGTGCGTTTTGAACGATTAGGCAAAATTAATTAATGCAAAAACCTGTCAGCGGCCTGATGAAAAAGCTGGGTTACCAGTTTCAACAGGTCGCGTTGCTTGAACAAGCCCTGACTCACCGCAGTTGTAAAGGTGAACACAATGAGCGGCTGGAATTTTTAGGTGATGCCTTGCTCAGCATGGTGATTGCTGAAGCCCTGTATAACCACTTCCCTAAAGCCCGCGAAGGCGATTTAACCCGTATGCGCTCCTCTTTGGTCAAAGGCATCACTTTGGCTGAAATAGCCAAAGAACTGGAACTGGCTGAATACTTACGGCTTGGCCCTGGCGAAATGAAAAGCGGTGGCTTACGCCGCGAATCTATCCAGGCAGACGCAGTGGAAGCCATACTGGGTGCTATCTTTTTAGACGCCGGTATCGAAGCCTGTAAAGAACGGATATTAAGCTGGTTTGGTAGCCGTTTAACCGGTATTCAGCCAAGCGTACAAAAAGACAGCAAAACTCAGCTGCAGGAATATCTGCAGGGGCGTCGTTTACCTTTACCTTTGTACGAAGTGATCGATACTCAAGGTGACGACCACGATCAGGTGTTCACTGTGCGTTGTACTGTGCAGGGCAGAGCCCCTGTGATCGCGTCTGGTAATTCCAGACGTAAAGCTGAACAGGATTCAGCACGGATTTTGTTGGAACAAGTTAAAAATGACCTCTGAAACTTTTGCCGGACTGGTTGCCATAGTTGGCCGTCCGAACGTGGGTAAGTCCACATTATTAAACCAGCTGGTGGGTCAGAAGGTCAGTATTACTTCGCGTAAACCACAGACCACCCGTCACCGTATTGTTGGCATAGACACACAAGATAATTACCAGACGGTTTATGTTGATACACCAGGTCTGCATATCGAAGAAAAACGTGCTATCAACCGCCTGATGAACAAAGCTGCAGCCAGCACTATTCTGGATGTGGAACTGATTATTTTTGTGGTCGAAGGCACCCGCTGGACAGACGACGACCAGATGGTATTAAACCGTCTGATCGCGGCAAAAAAGCCGGTGCTGTTAGTGGTGAATAAAGTCGACTTATACAAAGACAAAGAAGAGTTGTTACCGCATTTACAGTGGCTGAGCAGCCAGCTGAATTTCCAGCAGATCATTCCGTTATCTGCGGAAAAAGGCACCAATGTGCAGGAACTACGTGCGCTGGTACAAAAACAATTACCGCCTTGTGAATTCTTTTTCCCTGAAGAGTATGTGACCGACCGCAGCAGCCGCTTTATGGCGTCCGAAATAGTACGGGAAAAGCTGATGCGTTTCCTCGGTGACGAATTGCCTTATGCAGTGACGGTTGAAATTGAACGCTTTAAATGGGAAGAAAAACACTACCATATCGCCGCTTTAGTGCTGGTTGAACGCGACACCCAAAAGCAGATGGTGATAGGTAAAAAAGGCGAACGCATTAAAACCATCGCCACTGAAGCCCGCAAAGATATGGAAACCTTATTTGAACAGCCGGTGTTTTTGCAGGTCTGGGTCAAAGTGAAATCAGGCTGGGCTGATGACGAGCGCGCTTTGCGCAGCTTAGGTTACGGCGAAGACTAAAATGGACAATCGCAGCTGGCCAGCTTTTATTCTGCACAGCCGCGCTTTTAAGGAACAGCAGTTGTTATTGCAGCTGCTGGTACCTGAACTGGGGCGGGTCAGCGCTGTGATCCGCAAATCCAGCAGTAAGAAACAACAACGCTTGTCGCTACAGCCTTTCCAGTTATTACAACTGGAGCTGTTGGGCCGATCTGAATTAAAGACTGTCAGTAAAGCGGAAGAAGCAGGCCCAGCCTTTTTGCTGCAAGGCGAAAAGCTATTTGGCGCCATGTATTTAAACGAGCTGATTTGCCGGTTATGGCCGGAAAACGTTGGTTCGGACGCGTTATTTGAGTTGTATCAACAGAGTTTGCAGCAACTGCTCACTGAAGATCTTGAACCCTGTTTACGTCAGTTTGAATTTTCCCTGCTGACCGAGTTAGGCCAGCCTGTGGACTGGGATTACGATTCTGAAGGTGAAGCTTTGCAAGACGGTGCTTTATATCAATGGTGGCCCGAGCAAGGCTGGCAAATTGCCGGCAAAGGCTGGAAAGGCGAAGTACTCAAAGCCATAGGCCAGCAGCAATGGCAGCAAAACGACGTATTAAAAACCGCCAAGCAATTAAGCCGCTTATTATTAGCGCCTTTACTTGGCAGCAAACCTTTAAGTAGCAGAGCATTATTTCAACCTGTCAGGAACTAGCTATGAGCGCCATTTATTTAGGTATCAATATCGATCACGTCGCCACTTTACGTCAGGCCCGTGGCACTTATTACCCTGAACCTGTGCATGCGGCTTTATTGGCTGAGCAATTTGGCGCTGATGGTATTACGGTGCATTTACGTGAAGACCGCCGTCATATTCAGGACCGTGATTTATTTGTATTGCGCCAAACCATAGCCACCCGGTTAAATTTTGAAATGGCCGTGACTGAAGAAATGTTAGGCATTGCGGCTCAGCTCAAGCCTGAATTCTGTTGTTTGGTGCCGGAAAAACGACAGGAATTAACCACAGAAGGTGGTCTGGAGGTAGCAGCTCAGTTCGATAAAATTCAGGATGCTGTGCTTCGCTTGCAACAAGACAATATTTTAGTCTCCTTGTTTATCGACGCCGATGAAAAACAAATAACTGCGGCGGCTAAAGCTGGTGCGCCTTTTATCGAAATTCATACAGGTCAGTACGCTGAGGCGACGGATCCTAAAAAGCAAAAAGCAGAACTGCAGCGGATCACTGAAGCCGCTGCTTATGCCGCTTCCTTGGGTTTAACAGTCAATGCTGGTCACGGCCTGCATTACCATAACGTACAGCCTATAGCCGCTATTCCCCAGATGTACGAGCTGAATATTGGTCATGCTATTGTGGCCCGCGCTATCTTCTCTGGTTTAGGCCCGGCAGTAGCTGAAATGAAACGCCTGATGGTGGAGGCGCGCCGTTAATGGCCATTGTTGGTTTAGGCACCGACATAATTGAAATAGCGCGTATAGAGCAAAGCCTGACGCGCTCTCCCCGTTTAGTGCAACGGGTATTGACGGAGTCTGAGCAGCAAATTTTAGCGGCCCATGGCCAGCCTGCACGGTATTTCGCCAAACGTTTTGCCGCTAAAGAAGCGGCAGCAAAGGCGCTTGGCACCGGCATTGGCCGAGGTATTTCCTTCCAGCATTTTACAGTCAGTAACGACCCTTCAGGTCGGCCGCAACTTGAACTGACAGGCCCCGCCAAAGAGCTGGCTGATTCAATGCAAGTGCGCTCAGTCTGGCTCTCCATCAGCGACGAGCAGGCGTATGCCTGTGCTACTGTTATTCTTGAATCCTAGCCGCGCCCTAACGAATGGATTACCAGGGCGTACTTAAGTTCAGAGTGCGCCACGAACTCCGGCAAATCATCGCTTGCTATGGGGATGAGTGACAGGCTGAAATTCGTGGGCATCCCTCAGGACCTGGTCCAATAAAGCTTAACTGGCGGTCCCGTTTACTTCGCCATTCAGATAGGCTTTGATTTGTTGGCCCATCATAGTGAAGTAATCAAGAATGCTCTGGCGTACCGGTTCCATTTCTGACGCTGTTATGTTCTGAAAATCTTTCGGGTCTTCAAAATTGTCCAGTATTTTATGTTTCGCTTGATAATTAGTCAGCGTTTCCAGTTTCGGCATCAGCGTCAGGTCGACAGGCTGATGAATGGTTTCAACACTGATAGCAAAAGCGGCAGAGCTGAAGTAGTTGTCCATACCTAAAAAGCTGCGGGTAAACAGACCGTAGCCCTGGCTGTAAAACTCGTTGCAGCCATAGTTACCGCATTCGAGATAAGCCAGAGACGGGGTTTCATACACGCTGATCACGACTTGGATCCCTTCGGCCAGCAGGCGTTTGCGCAGCAGGTCCTGCTCCATCGTAAATTGCCAGTTTTGATCCCGCACTTCGACAAAGTTCAGAGGTTGCAATGGCATCCGATTCCATTTGCTCAGGTCCACCACCTCAAAACGTTCAGGCCGCTCTAACTGAGCTTTTAAGGTGTCAAAAATGCTGTTGGACATCTGCCATTGAAAAGGGTAACTGGTATTGAAATTATTAAATACAGTGGTGCCTATATGGCTGTGATTGACATTGTCTCCTGCTACAACCAACACTCCTATTTTGGTTTTAGCAGGTAAATTCAGGCTGGGTGTAGGTGGAACATAGGTAGTGGCACAAGCACTCAACAGCAGGCTTAATGCCAGGGCAAGCCAAACTTTCATAAGCTTTCCTTAGTAAAAAAATCCAGTGGAAATGAATGGGAAAATCCTGCTTTTTATAGCAGTAAGTTTACTGTTTTTAAACAACTTTATTCACTGGGGTATGCACTGAAAGGCTGAGTTCTTACCCTTTGCCCCGCAGTTTAATTTGTTGAAAACATGCTAAGACATTAAAAATTAATCTTTATCTTGCTCACAGCGTCAGCTCATACATTCGACACGAACACAGCCGATTTTTAGTTGGCTCACTCAGAAGAGTATAAACCTATCTTTAGGGGTAAAACGCAAGACCTGTCACTGATTTCATGATTGCACTCTTGCAATGTGCAGTATCTGATCATAAGTCTGCGTTTGGATCAACTACCAGCTGGGTATTCAAAAAGCGTCCGTGGTCTTGCTCTATGTTTAAGATGCACAAAGTGATTATTTCCCCAAAATTGATTTTTAGTCATTCTATTGATGCTCGCGATTAGTTAACATCACAAATATATTATTTACATTTTTTATGGGTGACACTGTGCGCTTGATGCTTTTCTTGTTTTTGGTTTGCTTTTCAGCTTCTTCAGAGGCACTTATCAAAGGCTATATCGATAGCGTGAGTGCTCGCTCTGATGGAAAAGTCAGGATTAGTGGTTGGGCTTGTGATAGTGGAGTCGCATTGTCTATCAACGTGCATATTTATTTGGGTGGACCTGCAGGAAAAGGTGGCACTCTCTATAAAGGGGCAACTGCAAACCAGGCGAGCTCAACATCCATTGCGGCTAGTTGTGGCACCACAGATATTCCTCATCGCTACTCAGTGGAAATGTCTCTCAACGATGTAACGTTACACAAAGGAAAAGTCGTGTATGTCTACGGAATATCGACGAGCAATCCAAACGAGCTGTTAAAAAACTCTGGAGTCTTTGTTGTTCCTGATACTTCGGGCACAACCTATACAGCGACAGCTGCAGCGAACACCGGAGGAAGCATTAGTCCGCCTAGCCGTTCAGTGAATATAGGGGAAAAAACAACGTTTACCCTCTCCCCTAATACTGGTTATAAAATTGATTCTGTTATTGGGTGCGGCGGTAGTTTATCTGACGCAATCTACACGACGGGCACAATGGGAGCAAACTGTAACATTCAGGCTAATTTTAGCTTGAAAAGTTATACTGTGAATACCAGCACAAGCACAGGTGGCAGTATATCTCCCCCAAATCAAAGCGTAACTCATGGTGGCGTTGCAAGTTTTACTTTGACTCCTTACACTGGTTATGAAATCAGCGCTGTAAATGGGTGTGGTGGGTCTTTCTCAGATGCAACATCTAAATACAACACAGCGCCGACAACGGCAAGCTGCACTGTCAGTGCTGATTTCAAGCCATCAACCTATACCATATCAACAAACACCAGCAGCGGAGGTAGTGTTTCGCCGACGTCAAGCAACGTGGTTTACAACAATAGCACCACATTTTCTATATCAGCGCAAATTGGCTATGCAATTAAAAACGTAACAGGTTGTAGTGGAAATCTGGTAGGTAACAGCTATATCACAGCCGCTATTACGACAAATTGTTCAATCAATGTTAGTTTTGAAAAATTACCAAAGCTCGTTCAATTTGAGTGGGCATCAAAGACGGTCTATGTGGGCGAGGCAACTACGTTCCATTGGAACATTGAAAATGTGACCGGTTGCACAGCTTTAACAGCGGACACTGGCTCATCGTCAGATAGAGCTGCAGCAGGCACTTTAGGGCCCTGGACATATAACGAACCGTCTGAGCTTGTTACCAAATGGTATTGCACCGATTTAATGGGGAATCGTTTTCCAACAAGCGGTTACCTTGAAGCAACGCTTTCTGTTTCACAGGCTGCAAATAACGGTTCTTTAGATTATATATACGATGGGTTAGGGCGATTGATTCGTGTAACTCAACAGTAAGCACACGCTAGTGTGAAGGGTGTCTAGTTGGATTGTATGTGCAACAAGCACACCATATTATCGCTTTAGCTAAACCACAAGACCCTGTTTGTTCGGTAACTAAACAGGGATTCAAATGTATTTTAGAACGTCCGAACAATAGCTGGCACTGAGCGACCAAAGGCATCAAAGTTTGTCGTGCAGCTTTGGTTATTTGGGCTTACCGCTGTGATAGAGTTTTTTGAACTCTCTACCAGCGAGAACGTATTTATGTTGTTGATTGTGTTACTGATGTGCATCCTGAAGCTTTGTTTTCAAACTCATCGCAAGAAGTTCTTCCGCTCTGTCACCCAGAACAAGCCCCTATTTTTCCGCAAAGTGCGAACTCATAAAAAACCAGACTGGGCCATTGTTGAAATTATTCGGTTAAAAGCCCTGATGCCAAACACAGGTTGCCGGACTTTGGCTGACTTATTTAACCGTCGTTTTGTCGCACTTCGGGTTTCAGTCGGTAAAACCTGGGTGTCTTATACCCTGCAACAGCATCGTCATGCTGTTGTGCTCAAACGCAAAGAACTGAAAAACAAAGCTCCTTATCAAGTCACACCCTTTCGGTACTGGGGTATGGATTTAACGGGCGTCACCGATCAGCAAGGTACAACTCACACCGTGCTTGGCATTTGTGAACACCATTCCCGCAAAGCACTTTGCTTATCGGGATTGCGTGATAAAGCTTCCGTCACTTTGGTGCGGGCTATCTGTTCTGCTATTGAGCTTTATGGCAAACCACGCATTATCCGTACTGACAATGAAGCTGTTTTTACCTCAAGAACTTTTCGGTGGGCTTTGAGATTCTTAGGAATTAAGCATCAATGCACTGAGTTAGGCTGCCCTTGGCAGAACGGACGGATCGAAAGACTATTCGGGACATTGAAAAAGCACATTCGTCAGATCCTGCTCGCTCATGGTGATGAAATCACTCAACGCTTAGCTGAATTTCAGTTCTGGTACAACGCCATCCGTCCACACCAAAG
>Ga0247725_1000280_pt1 | contig 48009 bp, 45 predicted proteins | sample OKSTACKMCFT3sol_FD_183021 | JGI IMG/M metagenome (GOLD analysis project Ga0247725, IMG submission 183021) | Subsurface sediment microbial communities from gas well in Oklahoma, United States - OK STACK MC-FT3-sol | ecosystem: Environmental > Terrestrial > Deep subsurface > Rock core/Sediment...
CCGGATAATCCGGCAGGCCGCAACCTTGCGCTTTTACTGCAACAGCAAGGCGCTACTGTGCTTGGTATGGTAGACAACCTGAAGCAGGGGGAAGACGTCTGCAATCATGCGTCGCAAAGCAAACCTCATGATGCGGTACTGATTGCTGTCAGTGATTTTCAGCAAAAAATAGCGGAAGGTATGCTCGCTAATGGTTTTGTCGCCAAAAAAATCTGGTGTTGCCAAAGTCTGATCTCTTTGCAATTTCAGCCTTACAAAGCAAGTTCAGCACTTTACAAGCTCAAAGCGCTGCTGAAACAGGCTGTTGCCTCGCTGCTTGACCTACTGCCGAAAACAAAAATAGTGTATTACGCCGAAAAATACGTCGACAGCAATGTGCTGGTGGCTTTTGCTGCGCATCAACTCCGGCAAAAAAACGTGTATCTGCTGGTAAAAGATGCGCAGAGGCGTTTTCATCCGGCGCAAATCGACCAGCCATGGCGGGTGCGTTACCTGCTGCAACGCGCCAACGTGCTGGTGCTGGATCATGAATCCACAGACCCATTATTTAACCGGATCCGCACTCAGGCCAAAGTAGTGCAGCTGTGGCATGGTTTACCTTTTAAACATTTGGCGGGCAATAAACATTTTCCACATATTCTGGACGAAGCTTTTGTCTCCAGCTCCAGCTGGTTTAATCAGCAGATTTTTCCGGGCATGTTTAAAGCCCGGCATTATCTGGATTTTGGTTATCCGCGCAATGATGCTTTGCTTCAGGCACCACAGGATCGCTGCTGGCATAACGCTTTGCCGCCGGAGCTATTACAGCAGCTGCGCTTTGGTAAAAAGTTGATTCTGTATATGCCAACCTACCGCGATAACGGCCAGAATGATCACCCTATTGACTGGGAGAAACTGCAGCAATTTTTGCTGGAGCACAATGCAGTGTTTCTGATGAAAACTCATCCTTTTCTGGCGCCTTTTGATGAATTACGACAACAGCAGGGCTGCGAGCAGATTTTCCACTATCCTGGCCGTTTTAACGTCTATCCCTGGCTGGCAGATGCAGATTTGCTGATCACAGACTATTCATCAGTGGCTTTTGACTTTTTGCTTTGCAATAAGCCTGTGCTGCATTTTATCTATGACATAGAGCAGTACGCTCAAGTGCGTGGCCAGTTTGCTATCGGCAAAGAGGATTTTATTGCAGGCAGCATGGCGGACAATTTCGATCAATTGCTAGAGCAAATGGCGCTGGATTTAGTATCCGACCGTTTTGCAGCTAAGCGTCAGGCGTTGCAGAAAAAATTTAGTATGGTGGACAGTGAATGCTGCCCTGTGCTTATTCAGTATCTGCAACAATTGCAGCAGTCTTAAAAAGCACACACCACCTTACGGCTAAACTGCTCTATTAAATTTACTCCATCCCAATCCGGGCTAAAGCTAAGTGCTTGTCCTACCGGCATCACCCTATCAATACCTGTATGCGCAGCCATGAGCCAGTTTTTTAGCAGGCTTGGTTCCACACCCCAAGCCGTTAAGGTTTGATGCGCCTGAGTCAGCATAGGGTTTAGTTCTGCAAGGTTGGAAAGTTGTAGCTCCAGAAATAAACCACAGCCCTGATGCTGATTAATAAATACAGGCTCTAGTGTGTGGACTGCCAGACGGGAAATGCTCTGCTGCTGAGTCAGCATCAACTGTTGTTCGCTGCTCATAATTAGCTGTTGCGCTGTGGCTAAAGCCTGATACTGCTCGCTGCTATTAAGTGGCTGCTTCTGCTCAATCAGCTCTGTTAAAGCTGGCCAAAACCGCTGCTGTGCTTGTTGTACTTGTGCTACTTCACCCAACCATAAAACAGCTTTGGCTGAAGAGCAGCCTTGTTGAGCAAAGGTCAGCTGGTCGCGGTAAAACAGCTGGACCAACTGCTGAAACTCTGTGTTATCGGCGGCAAGCACGGCTTCTGCGCCTAATAAACATAAAGAGAATTTATGACCAAAATTCAGCTCTCGGGCGTGTGCAGGCAAGGTTAACTGGCGCTGTGCCTGTATTGCCTGATCCGAACCCCACAAGACCCGGCCATCTATAGTGCTGATCAGTGCTTTAAGTTCGACACTGTTGTAATCACACTGCACTAACTGAAAACGGGCGTTTTGTGCTGGGAATGTTGCAGCAAGAGCACGAATTTTTTCTATTAATACGGCTGTGCTGCCACCACTTCGACTGGATAAACGAATCACGTTTTTGTTGCCACAGAGCAAACTTAAAATACCTGAGTAAACAAATAAGCTGTCGACATTGGCTGGTGCACTATGAAACACCAGGCCTAAGGGTTGACGGATAAATTGGCCCTGTTGATAGGGCGCCAGCAGAGGCTTTAAATTGGCCTGCCGTAACCAGAATCCCAGCGCTATTAAATCCGGAAAATCCCGGCTTTGTGGCGTTTTTAACAAAGCTTCAGACAAGGCCTGACAATAAGCAAAATCCTGCTCGGCAAAAGGCTGCTGCAGCTCGGCTCTGGTAGTGGCAGGGTTTAATAGAGTCCAGCTCATAGTGCGGCTTCCGGCTTTGCTGATGGCGAAAAGGTATCACTACAACCCCGGGCTTCGGCTTGAGGTAAACGGCCTAAAATATGGAAATATTTACCCATACGGCCACAAGGGCAGTTGTCTTCACCTAACAGCACTGCACGGTCTTCTGACAATAAGCTATGTCCCGGATAACTGCGTGGCAGAGTAGATAACAACTGCAATACCCCTTCTTCGCCAACTGCAGCCGTTTGCCAGTTGCCCGGTGTACGCACCAGTATATCGGCGTAAGTGGGGCAATGCAGATGGCCTTGTTCGCATTCGACAAAAATAGCGCCGACTTGCTCGACCATGCCGTAAAAATTATGCACTTTGTGAATAGCTGTTTGAGCCAAAACTTGTTGTTTAAAGGTGCTATTGTCGACGGCCTGGTCCTGCAGTTTTTTCCAGCCACCACTATGCAGTAACAGAGCCTGAGGCAAGGAAATAGTTTTTTGCTGCTGTTTTAATTGCTGAATAAAAAACTGCCAAACCATAAAAGTAAAACCAAATACAAAGACTGGGCCATCGCCGAACTGCCGGCAAAACTGCTCGACAGCTTCAAAGTTAATGCTCATATCGTCATTGAGGGCATAACAATGGTTGCGCCCCATAAAAGACAGGCCCTGAATACCGGCGCCACGGGCTGAGAAATTGCTGCGATCTTTAATCACAGCCGGGTGGTCAATAATCAGCATAGGCAAACGGGCTTTACCCAGCCAGTGCTGCATGATTTTTACCAGAATTTTTGACTGAATGGCCGCTGTGGTGCTGTCAAGCACAATACGGGATGGTGTGCCTGTAGTGCCGCTGGAATACAACACTTTAAACACCTCTGCATCCGGCACAGATTGCAGTTTTAACTGCTTAAATAGCCGTACCGCAAGATAAGGCAGTTGTGCTGTCTGGTTGGCCTCCACAAAAGCGGGCCATTGCGCTGCAAGCAACTGCTGATAAGGTTGGCAATGCTGCTGATGATACCCGGTCAGCTCGTTCAGTTCAGAGAGTAATAATGGCTGTTTTTCAGCTGCATTCAGGCTATAAGGCTCACGCTCAATTAGCATGCGAACCCTCCGTTGCAAGCAATAACAGCGCCTGATAATCGGCTTTGCCATTAGAGAGCACAGGCAAAGCATCCAGTTGAAAGACTTTGAATAAAGCCGGATGCAGTTGCAGTTGTTCGCGTAAATACTGCTGGATTTGCTCTTTGAGTTCAGGTTTTACTGCCGTGTAAGCGACGACTAACAAATCGTCGGTGCCAGCACAGCAGACAGGGTCAGTGAACACTGCAAGTTGTTGCTCCAGATGATCCAGCTGCAACCGCTTGCCCTGAAGTTTTAAAAAACGGCTTAAACGCCCAGCAATACGGTACAAGCCATTGGGCAGACGCTCTGCTAAATCACCAGTGTTTAATTCAGTCAAAACGCTGGTGCTGGTTAAGTCGTCCGCGCAGCTGGCATAACCTAACATCACATTTGGGCCGCGGTAACAGAGCTCACCTTCAGTGAAATCTGCGGTGATCAGCTCTTTGGTTACAGGATCCCGTAACAGCAATTCGCCGCCGGGAATAGCCTTGCCAATACAATCTGCATACTGCTGAATAAGTTTTGGCGGCAAATAAGCGATACGGGCCGTGGCTTCGGTTTGGCCATACATCAGATAAACCGGCTTTTGCAGCGTACTGGAGAGTTGTTGCACATAGTCCGTCAGGCTGCTATTGAGTTTACCTCCAGCCTGAGTCAGATAACGCAGCGCAGGGCGGGGCATACGCTCCAGCCGCAGCTGGCGATAGAGCTGATAACTAAAAGGCACTCCATGTAAGCTGCTGATGTTGAAGTCTCTGGTTTGTTGCCAGAAGTCTTTGCTCATTAAAGGGGCTTCTGTCAGTAAGATGGATGCCCCCTGATATAAATGACTATTCAGCACCGACAAGCCATAAGAATAATGCAGCGGTAAGGCCGTGATGGCCGTATCTGTACTCTCTATCGGTAAATAGTCACAAATAGCGCGGGCATTGGTTTCGATATTCTGCAGGGATAACATCACTGATTTAGGCGAACCAGAACTGCCTGAAGTGCTGAGTAACAAAACACAATCTGGCCGCACTTTTTGTTGACAACCGGTCAACTGAATTTCACCAGAACTCTGGATCACTGCGGCAATCTGTAAACGTTCGACTAAAGCCAAAGTTTGACTTTCGCCTAAATCCGGTGCCAGTAATAACAGCGCTTTGCCACAACGAAGTGCGGCCAGGTAGGCCACTACAGCAGACAAAGTGGAGCTAAAGCGCAAGGCTAGCAAAGAGTGTGATGGCACCACTTTGTTTAAAGTGCTGCTGTACTGATCAGCTAATTTTGCCAGCTGCCGGTAGCTGATAGTGCTGTGATCAGGTAAACGCAGCGCAATGGCGTCACCAAACAGCTCTAGTCTGTGAGCAAAACTCAGGTTATCAGTAGCACTGCTCATAAACTAAAACCACCATCCACCGCCAGAATATGGCCAGTGATATATCGTGCCTTGTCGGAGCATAAAAATTCGATCACTTGCGCCACTTCATCGGCCTGACCTAAGCGGCGCAAGCTGATTTGTGTGGTTAGTTGTTGTCTTTTATCTTCGCTGTAATGGGCTGTTAAATCGGTTTCGATAAAACCTGGCGCTACCGCATTAACGCGAATACCACTTGGGCCCAGCTCTTTTGCCAGCGACTTTACTAAAGAGGATATCGCTCCTTTCGTGGCGGCATACACTGCCTGACCGGCTGAACCTGACTCTGCCACTTTGGAAGATAACAACACCAAGTGACCTGCTTTGTGCCTTAACATCAGTTTGCTGGCGAGCTGACAAAGCTGCACCGTAGCGCCTACATTCAGCGCCAACATCTTATCCAGGTCAGTCAGGCGGGTCATGGCCAATAGCGCATCCTGCATCTGGCCTGCACAGTGCACCAGATGGCTTAAGGCTTTGTGTTGCAACTGAGCTTGTAACTGGCGGAATAAAGCAGTGACTGCATCGCGGTCTGTTAAATCCACCGTATGAATGGAAACCAAGGCACCTAAGGCCTGACAGTCAGTCTGCACTTGTTGCAATGCAGCTGCATCACGTGCTACTAAAATCAGTTCATGACCTGCTTTGGCCAAAGCCTGGGCAGCAGCGCGACCTATGCCACGGCTGGCACCTGTAATAAGGCTAACAGGCGCTTGCTCCGACATTAAAATGCGACTCCGTATTTAGCCAGTATAGTTTTGGCTTTGCCTACCGAACTCATATCAATAATATCGTCGGTATCCAGCATCACATCAAACGTATTCTCCAACTCGGCAATCAGCAGCATATGGGCGGTAGAGTCCCACTCTTTAATGCTGTTATAGGCCAACTCATCATGAATTTGACTGTCTGCAATTACTAAAGCTGTGGCAAAAGCCGCAGTTAATTTGGCAGTATTGGTTTGGATTAGCTCGTTGCTCATATTAATTCCGGATAAAAGTTGCAAATTTAGCAGCAGCGTTCTGGTGTGCCTGTGGCACTAAAGTCATGCTGACCATTTGGTCTGAAGATTGCGCTGCATCGGTTTGATAACCTAATTGTTCATTAAAACGTAAAGCGGCGCTATTGCTACTTTTCACCTGCGCCTTTAACAGCTTGACGCCAAGCTGTTCAAAAGCATACTGGTTCAGCGCCAAAGCGGCAAAAAACGCCAGTATAGTGCCGCGATATCTGGTGTCGCCCAAATAAAAGCCAGTTTCTAAGCTGTTACATTCTGCCACAGCCAAAGCTGTAGGGCTTTTTAAATTACAGGCGCCAACCTGCTGGTTTTTATAATAAATCACAAACTGCATCTGGCGTCGGTCAGACGATACACGTTCAAACCACTGCTGTTGCCGCTCTGGGCTAATTTCAGTTTGATCCAGCATTTGGCTGCTGACTTCGGGGCTATTGCGCCACAGCCTTAGCTGGTCCAGATCCTCTGCACGCAAAGGTTTCAGCTGCACATTAAAGGCGGCGATTTCATCGGTGTGCCACATAGTTAAGCGAGCGTCCGGCATTACACCAGATCCCAGCTCATGGCCGTGCCTCGCGCCACATCTTTAGTGACGGTTTTGCCCAGCAGCATTGGCAGATATTTAGGAGGTAAGCCTAAACCTGGCCGGATGGCGCGTAAGTTTTCAGTGGTTAGCCTATCACCGGCTTTTAAGTCGGCTGCTATATACAAAGAGCGGCGGTGTTTACGTGAGGCGATTTCTTTTTCAGTGCAGCCATAATTGACCTGACCTAAAGCCACTTTGGCTTTGGCCGTTTCTTCCACCAGTTGCTTCAGCTCGTTTGGTTCTAATGAAAACTCAGCATCGACGCCACCTTCGCTTCTGTCGAGTACAAAATGTTTTTCAATCACAGTAGCGCCTAAAGCGACTGCAGCCACAGAGACACCAATACCAGTGGTATGATCCGATAAACCAGCCTGACACTGAAACAGCTGAGCTAAATGCGGAATGGTCAGTAAGTTGGCATCGACAGGGCGGGCAGGGTAGTTGCTGGTGCATTTGAGTAAAATCAGCTCTTTGCAGCCGTTTGCTCTTAACACTTCCACCGATTCAGCCAGCTCGGACTGACTGGCCATGCCGGTTGACATAATCACAGGTTTGCCGGTTTTCGCCACCGCAGCCAATAGCGGGTGGTCGATGTTTTCAAAAGAGGCAATTTTATAACAAGGCACATCCAGTGACTCTAAAAAGTCCACTGCAGTTAAATCAAAAGGGGTGCTAAACGCTAGCATGCCATGGCTTTTGGCCCGCTCAAAAATGGCTTTATGCCAGTCCCACGGTGTGTAGGCAATTTGGTACAGCTTATACAAGGTAGTACCGTGCCAGAGGCTGTTTTTATCTTCGATATAAAACTCACCAGTGTCGATATCCAGCGTCATAGTATCTGCTGTGTAGGTTTGTAATTTAATAGCCTGAGCACCGGCAGCGGCAGCGGCGTCTATCATCGCCAGCGCTTTATCCAGTGATTGATCATGATTGCCTGACAGCTCGGCAATAATCAAAGGGGGATGAGAAGGACCTACTTTGTGCTGGCCTAACTGAATATCCTGAAAAGCTGCGTTGCTCATCTCTGTGTTCCTGTACTACTGTGGCCTTAATCTTGCGCCTGAATTTCGTTAGTAAGTCGCTCTACAATAGCAGCACAACCGCCGCCTTGTGGCACCAGTTGTCTGGCCTTGTCTGACATTTGTTGCAATTGCTGTGGATTTTCCAGCAGCTGCTGCACAGCACTTGTTAATTGAGTTGCTGTTAAATCCTGCCCTTGTCCAAGATAACCACAGACACCAGCTTCAACCAAAGCTAATGTACTGGCGACCTGGTTGTCCGCCAAAGTCACTACCAAAGCGGGTAAAGCCAAAGCACAGCGCTCCCAATGGGTCGAACCGCCGGCGCCAATCATTAAAGTAGCTTGGCTCATCAGCTCCGCCATATGTGGGGTCTGAATATGTAAGGTCAAACGCGGATCTTCAGCACAAGCTTGTTCAAGCTTTACTCTGTGTGGATTGGCAAGACCTATCACTATATCGGCAGCAAAGTCGGTTTTCTGAAGTTGCTGTAAGGCTTTAATCGTCCTGCTGGTTAAATTCAGCTCGTCTGTGCCACCGTAAAAGACTAAAAATCGCAGCTTCGTGGTATCCACTGTCCGCTGAAACTGAGCAAATTCAGGGCGCAGCAACACGTAAGACGGGCCTAACCAGAGTTGAGCCTCGTTGTTGACTAGCTTGTCGTAGCGACTGTGCAGCTGTGGATAGAGGTTTTGATCCAGTAAATAATCACAGTGATGGGCTCTATTGGCCAAATCATCAATCACCAAAAGCCTTTGGTAAAAGCCTGCCATGGCCTGCTCAAACAGTTTGGACAAGCCATAGTGATCAATCACCAGCAGATCAACAGGCGCTTGCAGTTGCTCTTTAAGTTCAGCCGCATCCTGCTGTTCAGTTACACCCAACCAGGCGGCATAACCACTAGCTCTGCTTTCCGCCGGTGGTTGCAGAGTGATGACGTCAAACTTCTGATCACGCAGCCACTGAATTAAGTGCCCCGGATGAGCGCGGCAGGCAAACTGCACTCGCCAGTTGGATTGCTGCAAGGCTTTTGCTAACGTCAGGCAACGCATCAGATGGCCTGAGCCAATTACGGCGGAAGCGTCTACCCGAATTAGTGCTGTTCTGCTGACTGTCATAATTGTCTTAACAGCAATTGATGCAACAGCTCAGCACGAAGCCAGTCGTCAGCTGTGTCGATGTCCTGCACTAAATGCTGTGGCAGTTCATACAAATAAGAGCTTGGCGAAAATACGGCTTTAGAGTCCAGCCAGCTTTGAGTTCGACCACAATAAAACTGACCGGCATCATGGAAGGTTTCTGCTAAGTCCTGTGAGCGTTTGGGAATAGAGGTGGGGTCAACAGCCTGAACTCTGCCCTGTTCAGTGCGGTACAAAGCTCGTTGAATAGGAAAACTAAAACGGCAACCAGAAAAAACATAATCCAGAGTTGGATCCTGTTGCAGTTGCTGCATAGCCTGGTTCAGCATTTGTGGCTGTAGTAAAGGTGCAGTAGCATAAATACAGGCGACAAATTCTGGCTTAAGTTGCTGTTGTTGCGCCCAGCGAATGGCATGACGCACTACCGCACTGGTACCTGTGTGGTCGTCGGCCAGCTCAGCTGGACGGATAAATGGCACTTTAGCGCCAAATTTTTCTGCGACTACCGCAATTTCAGTGTCATCGGTCGATACCCAGACTTCATCAAAAGAGCAGGATTCTAATGCCGCTTCAATAGACCAGCCAATCATCGGCTTGCCGTTAAAGTCTTTGATGTTTTTGCGCGGTATACGTTTACTGCCGCCACGTGCCGGAATAATGGCCAGTCGCATCCGTTACTCCTTGCTGACATCCTTTATTGCGGAATTTAGTGCTAAAGCAACTTGTTGCTGCTGCTCTGCGGTTAAATCTGCGTACAAAGGTAAGCTGATAATTCTGCTGTAAAAGGCTTCAGCTTGCGGAAAGTCGCCCCAATTAAAGCCCAGTTTTTGATAATAAGGCTGCGTATGAATAGGAATGTAGTGCACGTTCACACCAATACCAGCGCTACGTAGCGCTTCAAATACAGCTAAGCGGCGATTTTCGTCATGTAATTTAATGATATACAAATGCCAGGCTGACTGACCTGCAGGGCATTCTTCAGGCAGATCTAAAGGTAAATTCTGCAACAAAATTTTGTAACGGGCCACGGCTTCCAGACGTTTGGCGACAAAAGCATCCAGCCTATTCAGTTGACTTAAACCCAAAGCGGCTTGAAGTTCTGTCATTCGATAATTTAGCCCCAGCTCTATTTGCTGGTAATACCAGGGACCATGGCTGACTTCAGTCATCTCATCTTGATTACGGGTAATGCCATGACTGCGAAATAGTTGCATACGGGCCGCCAGCGTAACATCTTTGGTCAGCGCTACACCACCTTCAGCTGTGGTGATGATTTTTACCGGATGAAAACTGAATACTGTGATATCACTAAACTGGCAACTGCCAATTTTTTGCTGCTGATAACGACCACCTACAGAGTGAGACGCATCTTCAATAATACGAATGCCATAAGGCTGACACAAAGTCGCAATTTGTTGCATAGCGCAGCTGTGTCCAGCCAGATGCACGGGAATTATGACTTTAGGTAAGGTATTGGTTGCAGCTGCCCGTTGTAGCTTTTCAGCTAAAGCTCTGACTGAAATCAAGCCTGTGTCGGGCTCCACATCAACAAAATCAACAGTGGCGCCACAATACAAAGCGCAGTTAGCGGACGCGACAAAACTGATGGGGCTGGTCCAGACTCTGTCGCCTGCTTTGACATCTAAGGCCAGACAAGCAATATGCAAAGCCGAGGTCGCACTATTGACGGCCACCGCATAAGGCACAGTGCAATAAGCAGCCAGTGCCTGCTCAAAAGCAGGTACAGCCGGGCCCTGGGTCAGAAAGTCTGATTGCAGTGTATCCACAACAGCCTGAATATCTGCATCGTTAATCGACTGTCTGCCATAAGGGATCATAACATCGCGTCTCTGTTGAAACTTTCCAGCTCTTCGAGAGTTAAAAAGTGTGGGTTTTTATCCGACACATACTCAAAGCCCGGTGCAACCAGTTTGCCTTTTTCTTTTAGGGCATTGACTGTGAAGTTATTGCCTCTGTTGGAAAACTGGATGGATGGCGCTATTACATAATGATCGTCGTATTCATAGGTGTTGTAGGACATATCGCCAGGGCACATCATCTCATGGAGTTTTTCACCAGGGCGAATACCGACTTCTTTGATAGGCAAATCTGGTGCTATAGATTTGGCCAAATCAACAATACGGATAGATGGTATTTTGGGCACAAAAATTTCGCCACCTAACATGCGTTCAAAGTTTTTTAATACAAAATCAACACCTTGTTGCAGACTGATCCAAAAGCGGGTCATCTCCAGATGAGTGACAGGCATATGGTCCGTGCCTTTTTGTTTTAATTGCTCAAAAAAGGGGACTACTGAGCCACGTGAACCAACGACATTGCCGTAACGCACTACGGAGAAACGCGGTTTGCTGCCACCCGATATGTTATTGGCTGCGACAAATAGCTTGTCTGAAGCCAGTTTAGTGGCGCCATATAAGTTGATGGGGTTTGCTGCTTTGTCGGTGGACAGAGCTATGACTTTTTCCACGTTATTTTCAATGGCAGCGTTGATCACATGTTCAGCGCCGTTAATGTTGGTTTTGATGCATTCCATCGGGTTGTATTCGGCCGCTGGAACTTGCTTCAGCGCCGCGGCGTGAATTACATAATCTACCCCTCGCATCGCCCGGATCAGACGTTCCTGATCCCGCACATCACCAATAAAATAACGCATACAGGGCGCGTTAAACTTCTGCTGCATTTCATATTGTTTCAACTCATCTCTGGAATAGATAATAATTTTATTGGGTTTATACCGCTCCAGCAGAGTTTGGGTGTATTTATGGCCAAAAGAGCCAGTACCACCTGTAATGAAAATATTTTTGCCGTCAAACATAAGCGCCCCTGATGTGTCATAAAACCGACAGTCATGTTGGATCTCTATCCACTGTAACAAACCTTAGCATAATTTGTTCCACTATTAAAAAATCCTTTTTAAATAGAAGCTTAGCTTGGTATTGGTTCAAGAGGACTAAGCTGCGTAAAAAAAGTACAGATCAAAGCTTGGGCTATGTGGATTTTTTGGGGTAAACTCAACTCGTTGCCAGTCCATTTTGGAATAGCTTGAGGTAGTAGTATGAAAATCGGTAGCTCTTTCGCCAATGAAAACCAGCTGAAATTTAATTCGAACGAATCTGAAAATCTGCTGAAAAAATTAGCCACTGCGCGCAGGATCAATAGCGCAGCTGATGACGCTGCTGGCTTACAAATTGCCAACCGCTTAACTCAAAGTGCAAATGCTTCAGCTCAGGGCACACAGAATGTGTACGATGGTATTTCCCTTGCTACAGTCGCCGATCAGGGCTTACAAGGCGTGACTGACAACTTAAATGAAATGGGGCGTTTAGCTGTACAGGCTGGAAATGGTTTGTTGACCGCATCGGATCGTCAGGCGCTGCAAAAGCAAGCTGATGCTTACGCCGCCAGTATTCAGGACCAGATTAAAAATACCGAATTTGCTGGCATTAAACTCTTCGATCAGGACGGTTCCATTGCAGTAGGCACAGGCAATGGCAGTATAGGCATCAAGACTCAGGATTTATCTACCCGCTTAACAGACTCAGGTGCTTTTAGCATCGATCTGTCCTCTGCTGAGAGTGCAGAAGCCTCACTCAAATCGATCCAGAGTTCTTCGCAAGTTGTGGATAACAATAGAACTGATTTAGGCGCTACCATCAACGCTTTACAGTCCACAGCGCGCAATCTGCAAACTCAGAATGTAAATGAGCAGGAGGCCATTAGTCGTATTCAGGATCTCGATTATGCCAAGGCCGTGACTGAACAAGTGGCCGCAGGTATTCGTGAACAAGCTTCTGTCTCAGTGATCAGTCAGAGTAGGGTGTCAGAGCAACAAGCATTAAAGCTTTTAGCTTAAGTTTCAGTTCGATTATTCTCTTCAATTAAAACGCTATTTTTTTGACACAGCGTCAAAAAAATAGCGTTTTACCTTGCAACATCAGACAAGCTTTGTAGAATGGTCAAAAAGCAATAAAAGTCTGAGTCTTATGACCAACAAGCTCTATATTCTGGATCAGCAGGAACAACGTACCTTTCGTTTGGGTGCTGTGTTGAGTTTTATCTCTGAAGCTCACGAGGTGTTGAACTATCACGAACTGGACCAGTACTTAGATACTGATTCAAAGGCTGTGATTTTATTGGGGGCGTTATCCAGCCAGGATCATGAACAATTGATCCGCCGTTACCCAGCTTGTGCCTTTTTATTGCTTGGTGAAACACTGAAGCATCACCTGGGTTTAGCTAACGTAGTAGGTCTGCTGACAGAACCTTTTTCTTACGCGTCCTTTACTCAGTTACTGCGTGATTGTCAGGAATATCAGCGTTTGCTGCCTGGCCAGAAAGGTCAGTGTGAACAATCCCGTTTTATTGGCATGGTCGGACAGACTCAGGCTATGCAACAAGTCCGTTTCCTTATTCAGCAAGTCGCCAAAACCGATGCCAACGTATTAATTCTGGGGGATTCCGGCACAGGTAAAGAAGTGGTGGCGCGCAATATTCATGTGTTATCAAATCGCAATCAGGGGCCTTTTGTGCCGCTGAACTGTGGAGCCATTCCGGCAGAATTATTAGAGAGCGAACTGTTTGGTCATGAAAAAGGCGCGTTTACCGGGGCTATATCAACCCGAAAAGGCCGGTTTGAGCTTGCTCAGGGCGGCACACTGTTTCTGGATGAGATTGGTGATATGCCTTTGCCTATGCAGGTTAAATTATTAAGAGTGCTGCAAGAACGGGTTTATGAAAGGGTTGGCGGCAGTCAGCCTATTCGTGCTGATGTGCGAATTATTGCTGCAACGCACAGAGCTCTGGAGCAAATGATCGAAGAAGGGCGCTTCCGTGAAGATTTATTTTATCGCCTGAACGTCTTTCCTATTGAAACCCCGGCTCTGCGTGACAGAGCTGATGACTTGCCTTTGTTGGTGCAGGAGTTAATTGTTCGCGCAGAGCAACAGGGGCACGCCAAAGTTAAATTTACAGAGCGGGCACTTGCGAGTTTAAAACTGCATTCCTGGCCTGGCAATGTGCGTGAGCTGGCGAATCTGGTTGAGCGTATGGCTATTATGTTTCCGAATCAGGTGGTGGATGTGGCTGAGTTGCCACAGAAATACCGTCATCTGGACGTGGAGAGTTATGTGCCTGTCTATCCTGATGCCTTGCTGGAACGTGATGCAATCAATGAGTTATTCCAAAGCCAGGAGGATGAAGAGGAAGGCTCAGAGGAACAACTTTTTCCACAGACAACTGGCATTGAAATCTTGCCAGAGCAGGGCATGGATTTAAAAGAGTTTTTAGCAGAGCTTGAAATCTCTCTTATCACTCAGGCGCTGGAGCGGCATGAATATGTAGTAGCCAGAGCCGCTGATATCTTGTGCCTGCGTCGTACCACTTTGGTTGAAAAGATGCGTAAATACAATTTAATGCGGGATGAAAGCCAAGCGTGAGCTTTAAAATGTCAAAAAAATGGCTCAATAACTCATTGATTTTTTAGGATTTAAATTTATTTTTAATTGTGGCACGTCTTGTGCATTTGAGTGGCTAGTGTCAATTCAATTGCAGAGACGTTATGAGTACAGCCAAAGCTTATGCATTTGTAGCAGAATCACAGTCTGAGCAGCAGTCACAAACTGCTACCGCTGCGGTTACGGCAACTGCTATTCATACGGCCCGTCAGGCCCGTCGTTTGCAACATTTAGTCAATAATCTGCCTACAGCTGTGATAGTGCTGGATGAAAGGGGTTATGTGGCTGAAGCCAATCCTGTTGCTATCTCTATGCTGGGAGAACCTCTGGTAGGACAACGCTGGCTGGATGTGATAGCCCGTTCCTTTAGGCCCCGCAGCGATGACGGTATGGAAGTCTCCCTACAGGACGGTCGCAGGGTCAAACTGGCCATCAGTTCTTTAGAGCCTGAAGCAGGGCAGTTAATTGTGCTGACCGATCTGACAGAAACCCGTCAACTGCAAAGCCGTCTGGCTCATCTGCAGCGTTTGTCGACCCTTGGAAAAATGATGGCGTCTCTGGCTCATCAAATTCGTACCCCGTTATCCTCGGCTTTGTTATATGCTCAGAATCTGACCAGCCCAAAACTAAGTTCTCAATCCCGCGAGCAATTTCAGCATAAGCTGGTGGCTCGTTTGGTCGATCTGGAGCAACAGGTGAATGACATGTTGCTATTCGCCAGAGCAGGTCGGGAACAACAGGTAGAGCCTTTATCTTTGCAACGTCTGTTAACTGATGTTTTTGCCGGCGTGGAAGCTTTAGTGGAGCAACAACAAAGTCAGATCCAAATCCAATTGCCGGAACCTGATATACAAATCCTCGGTAACCCGCGCAGTTTAGCTGGCGCTATTCAGAACTTAATCCAAAACAGTATGCAAATTATTGAGCAAGGTGTAGTTCTGAAACTGGAAGCCCGTTTAGATACCGCTAATCCACAGCAGGTGATGATAGCAGTGGAAGACAATGGCCCCGGCGTGCCAGAACATTTGCGACAACAAATTTTTGAACCTTTTTTTACTACCCGAAGTCAGGGCACAGGTCTTGGCCTGGCAGTAGTGCAGGCTGTAGCTCATTCACACAATGGCTCTATCCGCTATTGCCCGACAACTGAAGGAGGGGCGCGTTTTGAATTATTGTTTCCAGTCTATGTACCTGTCACCACAGGTCAGGAGTTAAGTTATGCAAACAATTAGTATTTTGGTCGTTGAGGATGATGCAGGCTTACGCGAAGCATTGTGTGACACGCTCAGTCTGGCCAATTATCAGGTGGTGCCAGCCCAAAGTGCTGAGCAAGGCCTGCAGCTGTTAAAAGAGCATAAGATCTCTTTGCTGATCAGCGATGTGCAAATGGGCACTATGTCAGGTTTAGACTTACTCAAAACGGTGAAGCTGAATTACCCGGCTTTGCCTGTGCTGATGATGACTGCCTACGCTAATGTCAATGATGCCGTGGTTGCAATCCGCCATGGCGCAGTAGACTATCTGGCAAAACCATTTTCACCCGAAGTGCTGATTAACATGGTTAGTCGTTATGCATTAGGTAATGAAGTGGCAACTATTGAACCTGTAGTGCATTCAGAGCAGGGCAAGCAATTGGTTAAACTGGCTGCTAAAGTAGCTCGTTCTGATGCAAATGTGCTGGTATTAGGCCCAAGCGGTTCAGGTAAAGAAGTGCTGGCGCGCTACATTCATCAACAAAGCGGCCGTCCTGATGGTCCTTTTGTAGCTATTAACTGTGCTGCTATTCCTGAGAATATGCTGGAAGCTACCTTATTTGGTTATGAAAAGGGTGCTTTCACCGGCGCTATTCAATCCTGTCCGGGCAAATTTGAACAAGCTCAACAGGGCACTATTTTGTTGGATGAAATCAGTGAAATGGATTTAAACCTGCAGGCTAAATTACTGCGGGTGCTGCAGGAGCGTGAAGTGGAGCGTTTAGGCGCACGCAAAACTATTAAACTGGACGTACGGGTCATAGCGACCAGTAACAGGGACTTAAAACAAGCGGTAGCTGAAGGCAAATTCCGTGAAGATTTGTATTATCGATTGAACGTATTTCCGCTGACCTGGACAGCTTTGGCTGAACGACCAGCTGATATAGTTCCGCTTGCTATGCATTTGCTAGAGCGGCATTGTCGCAGCACGGGTATGCCACAACCAAGTTTGAGTTATGCCGCACAACATAAACTAATGCAGCATTATTGGCCTGGTAATGTGCGCGAACTGGATAACATAGTGCAACGTGCTTTGATCATCTGCGATGGCGATCAAATAAATGCAGCAGATATATTATTAGAGTCAGCTCCCACTATGATGGACAGCATGCCTGATGCAGCTTTTGGTCAGCATGCAGAGCAGGATGTCAGCCTCTTTAAATCTGAAATCTACGAGCAAGAACATCGCATTATTTTGGAAACCATGCGGGCCTGCGCTAACAGTAGAAAAGAAGTGGCTGAGCGCCTTGGTATCAGTGCCAGAACTTTAAGATATAAACTGGCCAGAATGCGTGAATCTGGTATTCAGTTACCTGCGTAAATTCCAGAGCCAGAGCTTTCGCTCTGGCTCTCTGTTGATACTCCTCCTGTCAGAATATTGAAGCTGCCTGCTCTCGCCTGAGTATAGTTAAATTATTGTTTTTAAATGATATTATTGAGTTCTGTTTTGCTGGGGACTCTGCTCCAGAATTCTGGCACGATCCCTGCTTTACCTATCTTAATCGCAGTAATAGCAAAATTTTGACAGGTCACAGCAGATGAATATTCAAGGTCAAGGTCACAGTCTTTATCAGGAACTTCAATCCCTGGCTTCACAGGTCCGTAGTGTGCCTTCAGAACTGGCCATCCCGGCTATCCCTGAGCAAAATACCAGTCAGTCCGATTTTTCTGCCATGCTCAAAGGCGCTTTAGACAAGGTCAATGCGTTGCAGGGCGAAAGTCGCGAACTAAGCACCGCTGTTGAAATGGGTGATCCCAAAGTGTCGCTGGCTCAGGCTATGCTGGCCGGCCAGAAAGCCTCTTTAGCTTTTGAGGCCACAGTACAGGTGCGTACTAAGTTAGTTGAAGCTTATAAAGAAATTATGTCGATGCCGGTCTAAGGCGGGGGAATAACCAGTGGCAGAAAGTACCTCAACCGAACTGACGATATCGTCAGATGATTTTGGCAGCAACACCCCAGTGCAACAGGAGCAAAAATCAGGCTTCCTGGGCTCTATGGGGGGTGGCATGGATATGGTTCGGCAGATCAGCTTAATTGTCGCTTTAACCATTTGTATTGCGTTGGCTGTATTGATTATTTTGTGGGCCCGTGAGCCTGATATGCGACCTTTGGGCACTTTTGAAACCAAAGAGTTGATCGAAACTCTGGATTATCTGGATAGTCAAAAAATTGATTACAAACTGGATGGTCAGGTGGTGATGGTATCCGGTAAAGACTACCAGGATATTAAACTGAAGCTAGCCCGTGCCGGCTTACAGCAAGAGCAAAGCTCAGGCGATGAAATTCTGATGCAGGATAGTGGTTTTGGTGTCAGTCAGCGTCTGGAAATGGAAAGGCTAAAACACAGCCGCGAACAACAACTGTCCCGCACTATAGAGCAATTTCAGAGCATTGCTTCAGCTCGCGTCTTATTGGCAATTCCAAAAGAGAACATTTTTGCCCGCCGGGAAAAACAACCTTCAGCCACAGTGATGGTCACAGTCAAAGGTGGTAAGAGCTTAAAAGACGGTGAAGTGGACTCTATCGTAGATCTGGTGGCTTCTGCTGTGCAAGGGCTTGAACCAAGTCGCGTTACAGTTACAGACCAAAATGGTCGTTTGCTCAATAGTGGATCGCAGGATGCATCCTCCGCCCGCACGCGCAAAGAGTACGAAATGGAGCGGGCCCGCGAAGAAGAATATCGTCAGAAAATTGACTCCATTTTGATCCCTGTTTTGGGTGTTGATAATTACACGGCACAGGTCGATTTATTGATGGACTTCACCGCTGTGGAACAAACACAAAAGCGGTTTAATCCTGATTTACCTGCTGTGCGCAGCGAAATGAGCGTTGAAGAAAATAGCGTAGGTGGTGGTTTAGGTGGCATTCCTGGTGCATTAACCAACCAGCCACCATTAAACAGCGCTATTCCGGAGCAAGCGGTTGGAGCAGATGCCAGCAAACCAGTGGTGCCAGGCCGCAATACCAAGGAAATGACCCGCAATTACGAATTGGATACCACTATTAGTCATTCGACTCAACAGTCTGGTTTAATTCGTCGTATCAGCGTGTCTGTAGCTGTCGATTATTTACCCGGCAGTACAGCGCCAGATGGTACTGTGACGCCACCACAAATCCGTTCTCAGGCCGAAATTGCTAATATCAGGCGTTTATTGCAAGGCGGCATTGGTTTTGACGTGCAACGGGGCGATACTATAGAAGTAGTATCTGTACCTTTTGCCCGCAGTATTATGGCTGAAGCAGTAGAACCACCAATTTACGAGCAAGAATGGTTTGCCCGTATGCTGAAACTGGTGATGGGCACGCTGATTATCATAGTACTGATAGTTGCTGTAGTTCGTCCTATGCTGAAGAAACTGATTTACCCAGAAGATACGCAGGAAGCTTATGATGAGTCTTCATTGAGCAGTGGTCTGGATCTGGGCGATGAAACCATGGATATGTTAACCCGTGAGTTTGATGCTAAGTCTGTTGGTTTTGCGGCTGATGGTACCTTGATGTTGCCAGATTTGCATGGTGATGAAGATCTGTTAAAAGCGGTTCGTGCACTGGTAGCGAATGAACCTGAATTGTCCTCACTGGTCGTTAAAAATTGGTTAGCCGAAGATGAGTAATGTTGAAACCACCAAACCGAGCTTTGACGTCAGCAAATTAGATGGCGTGGAAAAAGCCGCCATCCTGTTGCTGAGTTTGTCAGAAGAGGACGCTGCACAAATTTTAAAACACCTTGAACCTAAACAAGTGCAAAAGGTGGGTATGGCCATGGCGCAGATCGATGATCTGAACCAGGCCAAAATAGCTGCTGTGCATCGGCTTTTTATCGAACAAATTCAGAATTTCAGTACCATAGGTTTCCAGAGCGAAGAATTTATCCGTCGTGCTTTAACTGCAGCGTTAGGCGAGGAGAAAGCCTCAAACCTGATCGACCAGATTATTTTAGGTGGTGGTGCCAAAGGTCTGGATTCACTGAAGTGGATGGATTCGAAGCAGGTGGCGAATATCATCCGCAACGAACACCCGCAGATCCAGACTATCGTATTGTCTTACTTAGAGCCTGAACAGTCGGCGGAAATTTTGTCACAGTTCCCGGAAAAAGTGCGCTTAGACTTAACTATGCGTATTGCCAATCTGGAAGAAGTACAACCTGCGGCATTACAGGAATTAAACGAAATCATGGAGAAACAGTTTGCTGGTCAGGCTGGTGCTCAGGCCGCGAAAATGGGCGGCTTAAAAGCTGCTGCTGATATCATGAACTACCTGGATACTAATGTTGAAGGTCAGCTGATGGATGCTATTCGTGAGCATGACGAAGAAATGGCGCAACAAATTCAGGATCTGATGTTTGTATTTGAAAACCTGATCGATGTTGACGACAGAGCTATTCAGACCATACTGCGTGAAGTTCAGCAGGATGCCTTGATGAAAGCGCTCAAAGGTGCTGATGCCGACTTAAAAGAGAAGATCCTGAAAAATATGTCCAAACGCGCTGCAGAATTGCTGAATGACGATTTGGAAGCTATGGGACCAGTTCGTGTCAGCGAAGTGGAAGCGGCACAAAAAGATATCTTGTCGGTGGCCCGTCGTCTGGCCGATGCCGGCGAAATTATGCTGGGTGGTGGCGGTGGTGAAGACTTCCTGTAACAGGATAGTGGAGTAAAGCAGTATGACCATGGATCCATTTCGAACCAAACAGCCTTTTGCGCCAACGGATGAGTTACTTGAGTTACTCAAACGTTGGCCAAGTCCGCAGCTCGACTCGGACAAAAAAGCCCCCCTTGGTAAAACCAATGCTTTAAATAAAACGCTGCCGTCCCAAAAAGCGGCCACTGTCGCTGTCGAAGAGCAGGCTGAGTTGGAAATAAAACCTCTGACTGCAGATGACATTGAGCAAATCCGTCAGGCTGCTTATGACGAAGGCTTTGCGCAGGGCAAAGAAGAGGGTTTTTCGAAAGGCTATGAAGAGGGACGCGAGCAGGGCACAGCCGATGGTCTGGCTCATGGCCAGGCTGAGGGTAAAAAACTAGGCTTAGAGCAGGCAAGCGAAGAGATAGAGCAGAAAAAAAGTGAACTTGCCGCTCTGCTGGATCAGCTGCAACAGCCTTTATTACAAGTTGATCAACAGGTCGAACAACAACTGTTGCAGCTTTGTCTGGCTATGGCAGAAGCAGTAATTGCAGTTGAATGCAAAACCAATCCACAGGTGATTTTAAAAACCTTGTCCGATGCGACTTCAATCTTGCCACTACAAACTGAACATATTTTGATTAAACTCCATCCGGATGATCTGGCTGTGGTTGAGCAACATTTCAGTCCAGAGCAATTGGTTGAGCGCCACTGGCAATTACGCTCAGATCCTGCCGTTGAACAAGGTGGTTGTCTGCTGGAAACTCCGTTATCTTCCATGGACAGAAGTATCAAACACAGGGTGCAAAGCAGTCTGGAGCATTTCTTGCATTCTCCTGAATAATCCAAATTAGGAGCAGACAAATACAGCATGTCGTCATCGCAATTAGCAGCCAATTTAAAACAGCAACTGCAACATATTCAGAAGAGCAGACCTAATCTGGCCGGACGTTTGGTCCGGGTTGTTGGACTGACGCTGGAAGCAACGGGCTGCACTGCCGCTATTGGCCAGACCTGCCATGTTGAAACTTCATCCGGCCAGCTTTTCGCTGAGGTGGTTGGTTTTGCTAATGACCGCATTTTCCTGATGCCCAAAGACGATGTTTCAGGTGTGGTGCCTGGTGCCAAAGTGACACCCCTGAGTGACTTTAAAGGCGTACCTTTGACTATGGCATTGCTGGGTCGGGTTATTGACGGTGCAGGCAAACCTCTGGATGGCAAAGGCCCTATTTTAAGTCAGGAATTTGGCGGTGCAAAAAAACCTCCGATTAACCCATTACAACGCCAGCCTATTCACGCGCCGCTGGATGTCGGAGTTCGGGCTATTAACAGCATCATTACGGTTGGCAAAGGCCAGCGTATGGGGTTGTTTGCCGGCTCCGGTGTCGGTAAGTCTGTGCTCTTGGGCATGATGACCCGCGGTACGGCGGCAGATGTCATAGTGGTTGGCCTGGTGGGTGAGCGGGGCCGTGAGGTGAAAGAGTTTATTGATGAAATTCTCGGTGAAGAAGGCCGTAAACGTTCAGTGGTCGTCGCAGCTCCGGCTGATGTGTCACCGCTGATGAGGTTAAAAGGTTGTGAGACAGCAGTGCAAGTGGCGGAATACTTCCGTGAGCAAGGCCTGGATGTACTACTGCTGCTGGATTCCATCACCCGTTATGCCCAGGCGCAACGGGAGATCGCTTTAGCCGTAGGTGAACCTCCTGCGACTAAAGGTTATCCTCCTTCGGTTTTTGCCAAATTACCGGCGCTGGTTGAACGGGCAGGAAACGGAGCCGCAGGTCAGGGGTCCATTACGGCTTTTTATACGGTGTTGTCCGAAGGCGATGACTTACAGGATCCTATTGCTGATGCTTCACGCGCTATTTTAGATGGCCACATTGTTTTGTCCCGTCAGCTTGCTGATAGCGGTCATTTTCCGGCTATAGATATTGAAAAATCTATCAGTCGGGTCATGCCTGCTGTTACCAGTATGGAACATCAGAAACTAGCCAGAGCGGTGAAACAACTTTATGCCTCTTATCAGCAAAGCAAAGATTTAATTTCTATTGGTGCTTATGTCAAAGGCGCTGATCCGCAACTGGACTCAGCTGTCACACTGATGCCAAAAATCCGTGGTTTTTTACAGCAGGAAATGAAAGAGGTTGTGCCTTATGACGAAAGTTTGGCGCAACTGGATAAACTGTTACCTGCTCATTTGGGACGATAAGTTATGGCACTGGCACAACTTCAATTGCTGGTTAAAGTACAGCAGGAAAAAGAAGACAAAATGCAGGCGCAATACCGGGCTGCACTGCAGAACTATCAGTCGATGCAACAAAAGTATCAGGGATTGGCGGACTACCGTATTGAATACGTTCAACAAACCCAAAATCGTGGTCAGCAAGGTATGGAAAGTCGCCAGTTTAATCAGTATCTGAATTTCATTGGCAAGCTGGATGCTGCCTTAACGGCACAGCAACAGTATGTGCAGCAAGCCAAGGCCAGCGCTGACCAACGTTTGCTGCAACTACTGGCGATGCAAAAAAAGCGTAAAGCGATGGAAATACTGATTGATCGGGAATTAGCTGAATTACAGCGCAAAGCAGACAAGCAGGAACAAAAAATGCTGGATGAAATTGCCACTCAACAGTTTTTCCGCAGAGTGAGTTAAGTTTGGCGCGTATTTTGTATGTCTTTTCATTATATCGTCTGCTCGGTGTTTGTTTTGTCGATCTGACCTGAGCGAATCCGAATAACAGCAGCAAATAATCTGCATGCAGCAGGACCGGAGTGATAGATGACTGAATTTTTATCCATGACAATGCTAAGTACTGAGCCTGTATCTGCGGCTAAGCCACTAGCAGTACCAGCCGCCGACAGTGCATCAGAGCCGGATCAAAGTTTCGCTGCGACCCTTGCGGCCGAGGTCAATGGCAAAGCTGGGGAAAAAGCCGGAAAACATTCAGCGAAAACGCGGCAGAATACTGCCTCAGAGCAAGCTGGCTCGAAAAAAGACAAAGCTGCGGAAGCGCAAAGTTCTGCCAGGGATGTTAAAAATGACAAGCCGCAGACCTCAAGCGAAACCGCGGTTGCACAGGCTGAAGATGCTGGCACAGAACCAGTTGAGCAGGAACTTGAGCAATTGCAGAACGAAAAAGGTGACGCTGACCAGGCTCATTGGTTGCAATTACTGGACAAAGCAAAAACTTTGCAAGAACGGCTGAGCCAAACTGAAACTGAGAAAGCAGCTGTACTGGCAGATCCCGAGTCAAAAGCTGAACCGCTGCCAAGCGATGAATTAGCACAGATCGCCGCGACAGCTAAGCAGCAAACTGACAAAACCAAGGCTGTTGAAGGAGCTGTAACAGATCAGGTTGCTGCTGCCAAAGCTAAAGTAACAACGCAGAGCGATGCTGCAATTTCGCTTGATGAAAAACTGCTTACTGAACAAAATTCAGAACAGCATCTGACAGAAGACGAGCTGGCTGCTTTAAAACTGGTGAGTCAATCAGATAAAACACTAGCGGATAAAGCCATTGCTGATAAAGCAGCTACAGGTAAAAATCCGCCAACCGAAGCAGTGTTGAAACAAAACCTCGTTGAACAAAAAATGCAGCAGTCTGAGCAAGGTGCAGCCACTGCTGCCGACAAGCAGACAACAAAACCTGATGTGGTGGTTAAAAAAGATACAGGTCCTGATCAGGTTAAAAATCAGTTGGCTATCGAAAAACCTTTGAAAACTCTGGACGCAGCACAAGGCGAAAAACAAGCTGAACCAGCGGCAGAAATTGGCATTGCAACCAGCAGCAAAACCCCACTTCAGACTGAACAGGTCAATAATGCATTAAAAGCTGTTTCCGTGGTGGCAGTGGCCAGCGAACAAGACACAGAGCAACAAACTGCAACTGATACAGAAAATTCTGCGCCTTCATCTACCGAGCCTAAAGCTTCAGTGCAGGCTCAAAGCGCAGCAGCTTTAGTGGCAGCACCAGCTTCTCAGGCAAAAGCAGCAGTGGCCGAACCTAAAGTCACCACTGAAGAAGCTTTAAAGCAAATTCAGAGTGCGACTACTGCAATGCAGGGAGAGCAGGGGGCATCATCTTCTTCAGGTGAATCTTCGTCGCACAACTCAGCTGAAGCTGTACTTTCGGTGATTGAGCAGCAAAAAACCAGCCAACCGCTGACGACAGAAACAAATAGCTTCAGTAACCAGCTCAAATCCAGTTTGGAAAAAACCGGTTCTGCTATCACAGTAGCCAGCCGTGATTTGGTATCTGAGCAAAGTCAAAAACAGGTGGACCAATTGGGGCAAAAGCTGAATTTGATCCAGCCTGAGGCATCAAATCAGTTAAAAGAAAAAATGCTGATGATGGTAAAGGATAAAGTTCATACGGCCGAAATCCGCCTGGATCCGTCTGAACTGGGCTCAATGCAAATTAAAATAAGTCTGCAGCAAGATCAGATGTCGGTGCAGTTCATGGTTCAGCAAGGCAATGCCAAAGAGCTGATGGAACAGCAAATGCCAAAATTAAAAGAGTTATTACAGCAACAAGGTATTGAATTGAGCCAAGGCTCAGTTCAACAGCAAAACCAATCCTCTTCAGGGCAGGAAGGGGAGCGTCGTACTGCTGGAGGTTCTGGATTGGGGTCATCCTTAGAAATAGCTGATGATGTGATGGAATCCGCTGTAATACCAGCTAAAAACTCTGATCGGGTGGTGGATTATTACGCCTGATTTTTTACTCAGAACCTTCATTGTCAGGGCTGAATACCGCTCTAAAACGAAACGGGCTCAGCTCCAACGTGCAGAAAAGCGGCAGATGCACAGTTAGTGATTGCCTTTGATGAAAGCCAAGGTCAATAATACGGCTTCATCACAGTAGAAAAGGAATAAAAATGGCTGCGGGTAAAGACTTAGAAATTGGTGAAGGCCAGGCGAAAAAGAAAAAACTGATCATCATCATAGGTGGCGTAGTGCTGCTAGCCGTTATCGCCGTTGTGGTAGTGCTGATGATGTCAGGAGGTTCATCCGAACCTGAGCCTGCGGAAGCCGCTGCAGCTGATACTGCTGTAGTAGCAGATCCAAATGCAGTTGCAGCCAAAGGTTCAGCACTGTACGTCAGTATGCCAAGACCTTTTATCTTTAACGTGCCCGGCGCATCCAAAGATCGTCTGGTTCAGATTAAAGTGCAATTGTTGGTCAGGGGTTCCAATAACGAAGAAACTGCGAAGGTGCATATTCCTTTAATTGAAAGCACCTTATTACGCACCTTCAGTACCAGCAACGCAGAAGAGTTGATTACGGTAGAAGGCAAAGAAAATTTAAAGAAAAAAGCACTAAAAGAAGTGAAGGCAGCTTTAACAGATGTTGCCGGCAGTGATGTAGTAGAAGAAGTGCTTTTCACTGGTTTCGTGATGCAATAAGAGAGCAACAGCTTGACTGATTTATTGTCCCAGGACGAAATTGATGCGCTACTGCATGGTGTCGATGACGTTGAAGAAGAAGAGGTCGAGGAAAGTGGCGACGGTCGTGGCCGATCCGCGACCGAATACGACTTCTCCTCTCAGGATCGTATCGTGCGTGGTCGTATGCCCACGCTCGAAATGGTCAATGAACGTTTTGCCCGTCATATGCGGATCAGCTTATTTAATATGATGCGCCGCACGGCTGAAGTATCGATCAACGGCGTGCAGATGATTAAGTTTGGCGAATATGTGCATACCCTCTTTGTTCCTACCAGTTTAAATATGGTGCGCTTCAGACCGTTAAAAGGCACAGGCCTTATCACAATGGAAGCGCGTCTGGTCTTTATTCTGGTAGACAACTTCTTTGGTGGTGATGGTCGTTATCACGCCAAAATTGAAGGTCGTGAGTTTACTCCTACCGAACGTCGTATCATTCAGATGCTGCTGAAGCTGATCTTTGAAGATTACAAAGAAGCCTGGGCTCCGGTTATGGACGTGTCTTTTGAATATCTGGATTCTGAAGTAAACCCGGCTATGGCCAACATCGTCAGTCCGACCGAAGTGGTGGTGATTAGTTCGTTCCATATCGAGCTTGATGGCGGTGGTGGTGACTTCCATGTGGCGTTGCCTTACTCGATGCTCGAGCCTATTCGCGAATTGTTGGATGCCGGTGTGCAAAGTGATAAAGAAGACACCGACTTACGCTGGAGTAAGGCTCTGCGCGACGAAATCATGGATGTGAAAGTGGACCTGACCACAAAAATGCTGGATGTAGATATCACCCTGGAGCAGTTAATGAACCTGCAAGCCGGGGATATAATTCCAATCGAAATGCCGGATCATATTACTGTCCTGATTGAAGATTTACCAACCTACAGAGCGAAAATGGGGCGCTCCCGTGACAATATTGCTCTGAAAATTATTGAAAAAATTAAACGACCTGAATCCGTTAAATCCGAGATGCATGTGTTCACTAAAGGCGGCCGACGTCTGGACAGCGATGCAGATATCAGTGAACTGGAAGCGGATTTAAACTTATCTGAACGTGGGGGGAGATAATCATGGCGAATGAACAGGATACCATGGATGAATGGGCAGCAGCTTTAGCTGAGGCTGAAGGTGATAGTGGCGCTACTGCAGTTGAACTGGATGAATTAAAAGAAGAACCCGCGCAACTGACGGTAGATGAAAAGCGCAAACTCGATACGATTTTAGATATACCAGTGACTATTTCTATGGAAGTAGGCCGCGCTAAAATCAGTATTCGTAACTTGCTGCAGCTGAACCAGGGCTCTGTGGTTGAGCTGGAGCGTTTGGCAGGTGAGCCGCTGGACGTGTTGGTCAATGGTACTTTAATAGCTCATGGTGAAGTCGTGGTTGTGAACGACAAGTTTGGTATTCGTCTGACAGATGTTATTAGTCAGATTGAGCGTATTAAGAAGCTGCGCTGATGCGGTTACTGTTTTTGTTCATCCTACTTTGTCCTGGTTTGGCTTTAGCTGAGACAGTGGCGACAGCAGTGAGCGCAGCGCCATCAGCACAAGGTAATGGTATGAGTACCATGACCATTCTGAATGTGTTTGGCTCTTTGCTTATAGTGTTAGGTTTATTATTTGGACTTGCCTGGCTTTATAAAAAGCTGGCGATCAAATTGCCTGGCTCCAGCCATATCAAAATAGTCAGCTCTGTGATGCTTGGGCCACGCGAACGCTTGTTAGTGATCGAGGTTCAGGGTAAACAACGGGTATTAGGCGTTACCGCAAACCAAATCAATATGTTGTTTGAATTGGACCAACCTTTGGTTGATGAACCGACGGCTGCCGACTGGCGCAGCCAGTTTCAGTCCCTTCTGCAAAAACAAAAGTCGAACTCTTAATATGTGGCCATTTATTGTAGTAGCACTGTTATTTTTATCTCCGGATCTGCTGGCTCAGCAGGGCGGTGGTTTGTCTGCATTATCGGTGACAACAAACCCGGATGGCTCACAGGACTACAGCGTCACGCTGCAAGTGTTGGCAGTAATGACAGCGCTGAGTTTCCTGCCGGCTATGATCATTATGATGACCTGTTTTACCCGCATAATTGTAGTGTTAGCCATTTTACGTCAGGCCATAGGTTTACAGTCGTCTCCTTCTAACCAGGTGTTGATTGGTATTACGGTCTTTATGACATTTTTTATCATGGCGCCTGTATTTGATGAAGTAAATCAAAAGGCTCTGCAGCCTTATCTGGCGGAAGAAATGACGTCGCTCCAGGCCTTTGATGAAGCTTTAAAACCAATGAAAGCTTTTATGCTGCATCAAACCCGGATGAAAGATCTGGAAACTTTTGCCGAAATTGCCGGCACTCCTAAAGTCGATAACGTGGCTGACTTACCTATCACTGTGGTGATACCGGCTTTTGTCACCAGCGAGCTAAAAACCGCATTCCAGATTGGCTTTATGATTTTTATCCCGTTTTTGATCATCGACTTAGTAGTCGCCAGTATATTGATGGCCATGGGTATGATGATGTTATCCCCTATGATCATTGCTTTGCCCTTTAAATTGATGATGTTTGTGCTGGTCGATGGCTGGCTATTGGTGATGGGGACTCTGGCTACCAGCTATGGAGTAGGGACATGAGTCCAGAGGTTTTTGTTGATATTTTAAGTGATGCCCTTTGGCTGGTGATCTTAATAGTGTCCATGGCCATTATTCCGTCGCTTATTGTTGGTCTGATCGTGTCAATTTTTCAGGCAGCAACCTCTATCAACGAACAAACCTTAAGCTTTTTACCTCGTTTAATAGTTACATTACTCGCTCTGATGTACGGTGGCCATTGGTTAACCCAAACCCTGATGGACTACACCGAAAAGCTTTATCAAAGCATTCCAACGGTTGTCAGCTGATGGAATATCCACTGCAGCAATTACTTCAGGTTATTGCTGACTTTATGCTGCCTTTTGCCCGCGTATCGGCCATGATGTTTATTATGGTGGCTTTTGGTGCCAAGAATATACCGACCCGGGTTAAGGCAGCTTTTTGTGCCGCTTTTATTGTCATGATTATGCCTGTGGTCCCACCGGTCAAAGACGTTAATCTGATGTCGCTAAATCTGGTTGTGCAAATGATCCAGCAAATAGTGATAGGTTTGGCTATTGGCTTTATTTCACAAATTTTTGTCCAGGCTTTTGTCACTGCGGGACAAATACTTGCAACTCAAACAGGTTTAGGTTTTGCCGCTATGGCTGATCCGGCCAATGGTGTCTCAGTGCCGGCTATAGGCCAGTTTTATCTGATCCTGGCGACTTTATTGTTTCTGGTGTACGACGGCCATCTCATTATGTTTCAGATGGTGGTGTTCAGTTTCGAATCCTTACCTATTGATGGCCAATGGTTGGATGTGAACAAATACTGGCAGGTTGCTGAGTTTGGCAGTTGGATTATAGCCACTGCGCTGGCGATCACCCTTGCCCCTGTTACAGCTATGTTGGTGGTCAATATTGCCTTTGGTGTATTAACCCGGACTGCGCCGCAGCTGAATATATTTTCCATTGGTATGCCTATCAGTATGTTGGCAGGTTTGTTGATCATGTGGCTGACCATGGACACTTTCTTATTTCATTTTAATCTGAACTGGCAGCACGGTATTGAATACACCTGCAAGTTGATAGGCTGCTAGAGGTAACGATATGGCAGATACAGGTCAGGAAAAAACCGAAGAACCCACCAGTAAAAAGCTCGAAGATACCCGAAATAAAGGCCAGGTTGCGCGATCCCGCGATTTGGCGACCTTTGCAGTCTTAGTTGGCAGCAGCGCTGGCATTTTAATCTTTGGTAAAGAAATCGCAGGTTCAGTGCTGGAGGTCTGTCGGCGTTTACTATCGCTAGACGAAAAGGACATATTTAACCCTTATTCGATGTTTTCGGTGTGGGGGGATGCCTTAGTTGAATTATTCCCTGGTTTGCTGAAGTTCTTTTTGCTGATCATGCTGGCCGCCTATGCTGGCAGCGTATTGATAGGTGGCTACAACTTTACCTGGCAAGCCGTAGGCTTTAAGTGGAGTAAGCTCAGCCCTCTTGCTGGTATAAAGCGTATGTTTGGTCTGCAGGCTATGGTGGAACTGATCAAAAGTATTGCCAAAGTGCTGGTCATAGGTGGCTTAACTTTTGCGCTGCTCTCCACCTTTTTTGACGACATTATGGCTTTGTCTCTGATGACCAATCCGGAAGATATTTTTGCCTCTGCAGAAATTCTGGCCTGGACCTTCTTTGGGATTTGCTTCAGCGTTATTGTGATAGCCGCTATAGATGCGCCTTACCAGATGTGGAAACACCATAAAGAATTAAAAATGACCTTGCAGGAAGTCAAAGACGAATACAAGAACTCGGAGGGTGATCCACGGGTGAAAGGCCGCATTCGTAGCTTGCAGTATCAGGCAGCACGACGTCGAATGATTGCTGCTGTTCCCACGGCCGACGTAGTAGTCACTAACCCGACTCACTTTGCTGTAGCGCTGAAGTATGACCAGGCTAAATTCAGAGCCCCGGTGGTTGTGGCTAAGGGGGCAGATGAAGTGGCGCTTTATATCCGTCGTTTAGCAGAGGAAAACAAAGTGCCGGTGCTTGAATCACCCGCCTTGGCCCGTTCGATTTTTTATACCACTGAGTTGGACCATCCTATACCTGAGCAGTTGTTTGCAGCAGTCGCTCAGGTCCTGGCTTACGTTTATCAATTAAACATGTATAAAAAAGGCAAAGGTAAGAGACCTAAATCTCTGGCAAAAGACTTACCTATTCCTGACGGATTCCGCCATTAATCTGAGTCAATTGAGCCTGGAGTAATGAGTGGAGTACAGTCAAAATGTGGCTATAAAAATCAGTAAAATTACCCAACTCATTCAGCAGGCTTTATCCTTGCCAGCTGAATTCACGGTTTTTTGCCGCACCTGAAAGCCCTTTGTTATGCGCCAAAGTGGGTTATGGCCAGACAGGGCCCTGCACAAAGCTGCAAGACATGCCTATGTCTTAGTGCTGCTTATCCCCGATTCAGGTGAGGATCCTTACTATTTTAATTGGCTTTGGCAAAGATTCGCTTTGTCATATTAGCTTACAGTCGTATTACAGTTAATCACTGAGCCTCACTTCATCAGGTGATATTTTCGCCAGATGAAGTGAGGCATACCAAATTGCTAGTGAAAACTATCTGCTATCAAACAAAAAAAATTCTGCTGGTCGAAGATTATGACCAAGTGATTGCGTACACCAAAAGTATGTTGGTGTTACTTGGGTTTAGCCAAATTGTAGTGGCCAAAAACGCAGAAGCCGCCTTGCATGCTTGCAGAAAAACTTACTTTGATTTGATCCTCTGTGATTACAATTTAGGCCAGGGCCGTGACGGATATCAGTTGTTCGAAGCTTTAAAAGCGGAGGCTTTACTCAAAGCCGATTGCAGTTTTATTGTGATCAGTGGAGAACGGCACCGTCAGGATGTGTATGGCATGGTTGAATTTCTACCTGACGATTATCTGCTTAAACCTTTTAATTATACCGGGTTACAACGGCGTATTGAGCGGGCTATAGAAGTCAAACAAGCATTGTGTCAGCCCTATCAACTGATCGCCGAAGAAAATTATGCTGATGCGCTGCAAGCATGTGACGTGGCTATTGCAGAGCACCCTAAATACCAAACCTATGTCCGACGGCTGAAAGGCGAGCTTCTGGTGAAATTAGGTCGCTATCATTCGGCTGAACAATTGTATCAGGATGTGTTGTCATTCCGGGATCTGCCCTGGGCCAGGCTCGGTTTGGCTGTGGCTAAATTTAACTTACAGCAGGAGGCCGAAGCTGAATTTATGCTGGTGGAGCTGAGTCAGCAGGCTGAAACAAAAATAGAAGCCATGGACTGGTTATGTAAACTTTATCTGAAACAGAGTAAGGTTCAAGATGCCTTTGAGATGGTACGGCAAGTTGCAGAGGCTTCACCGAAAAACTATTTACGTCAGCACAGACTGGCGAATCTGGCTGTGGTGAATAACCAGCCTGAATTGGCGGTACGAGTTCACGCCCGTCTACTGGAAGCTGCGCGTTATTCTATTCATGATACAGCAGACAATATGCTGAATTACGCCAGGGCTATGGTGCAAGCGGCTCAACATCAGACTGAAAGAGAAAAACAGCGCACGCTGGCTAAAGTCAGCGCTTTTATCAAAGATATAAAGAAACGTTTTAATCCTGACAGTTATATGCAGGATCAGTGCGTGGTCGAAGCCCGAATTGAATTGCTCCTGGGACACAAAGACATAGCAGTAGCAAAGTTACAGCAGAGTGAAGAACTGAGTTTGGGCAAAGCACCATCCCCGTCAGGCTTGCTGGACAGGGCGCGGGCTTATTTTGAGGCGGGTAACCTGTTAATGAGTGATCACTATATGAAAGAGCTCAGCGACAAAGCCCAAGCTGCTGAATGGTATGACGCTTCGGTTTTTGTGATGTACCGTGCTGAGCAGGACAAGTACGCCGAAAAGCGGGATCTGATGATAGATAGTAACAAAGCCGGAATGGAGGCCTATCGCAGAGGTCATTATTCTGAGGCTATCCGTCATTTTTACCAAGCGCAAAAAGCCATGCCGGCAAATGCCAATATCGCGCTTAATTTATTGCAGGCGATTAGTCAGAAAGGGCGACTAAATGATGAATTGATCGACATATCGCATCAATGCATAGATGTGATTGATAAAGCCTCACTGTTCTTTGAACAGCGTCAACGCTATCAATTGGTTAAACAAAATATCCAACAAATCCTATAAAAGTTCCACAGAGGTCTCCGGGTGGAACGCTTTTTGTATAACAGCCTGTAGCGTCAGTAATTTGTCAGGCCTGTTATGTCGATGACCCAAATGTTTTCCCGTATTGATCCAGAAGTAATGTCTTATGCCAAAGGTGTGGGCACTCCTTTACTGATCCTGGCTGCGTTGGCCATGGTGGTGTTACCGCTGCCCCCTTTAATGCTGGATATTTTATTTACTTTTAATATCACTTTGGGTTTAGTGGTGCTGTTAATTACTATCTACACCAGAAAGCCTCTGGATTTTGCCATTTTCCCCAGTGTGATCCTCGTCGCTACTATACTGCGGCTGACGTTGAATATCGCCAGTACCAGGGTCATTTTGCTGGAAGGTCACAACGGCCCTGATGCCGCAGGTAAAGTGGTGGAAGCCTTTGGTGAAGTGGTGATAGGTGGTAACTATGCCGTAGGTTTTGTGGTCTTTATTATCCTGATTATTATCAACATGATGGTGGTTACCTCTGGTGCTGCCCGTATTTCTGAGGTCACAGCCCGCTTTACCTTAGATGCAATGCCCGGTAAGCAAATGGCGATAGACGCTGACTTAAATGCCGGTTTTATTGATGCCGAACAGGCCAGGAAACGCCGTGAGGAAATTGGTGAAGAAGCTGATTTTTACGGTTCGATGGACGGTGCGAATAAATTCGTTAAAGGTGATGCGATGGCAGGCATCGTCATCATGGTGATCAATATCATCGGTGGTCTGGTGATTGGGGTGCTACAACATGATTTGCCCTTTATGGACGCTGTACAGGTATATACCTTGTTGACCATAGGCGATGGCCTGGTTGCACAGATCCCTGGTTTACTGCTGTCTGTTGGCACCGCCATTATTGTCACCCGTCAAAACAAAGAAGGTGACTTTGGTACTCAGATGGCCGGTCAGTTCAGTAACTTTAAAGTGCTGGTGATTGCGACTGGTATTTTAGTCATTATGGGCATTGTGCCTGGTATGCCGCACGTCGCCTTTTTAAGCCTGGCTGCCATAGTGGGAGGTGCGGCCTATTACCTCTACAGAATAGAAAACCCAACGGCTGAAAAAGCTGCCGCTATTAAAAAGGCAGAAATGACAACACCAGTCGAAGTAGCGCCGGTGAAAGAGATTGGTTGGGATGACGTTCAACCTGTTGACACTATAGGTTTAGAAGTGGGTTATCGCTTGATCCCTCTGGTCGACAAAGCCCAGGGCGGGGAGCTGCTCACCCGGATTAAAGGCGTACGTAAGAAACTATCACAGGAGTTGGGCTTTCTTATCCCTGCTGTCCATATCCGAGATAACCTGGATTTAGAGCCTAACACCTACCGTGTCACCATGATGGGCGTGACCTCCGGGGAGTCAGAGCTTCGACATGATAATGAGTTGGCTATTAATCCTGGTCAGGTGTTTGGAACAGTCAAAGGTATTGCCACCAAAGATCCTGCTTTTGGTCTGGAAGCGGTGTGGATAGCCAAAAATCAACGTGAACACGCCCAGACTTTAGGCTACACAGTGGTAGATGCAGCTACAGTAGTTGCCACCCATTTAAGCCAGATTTTGACGAACAATGCGGCCCAGTTGCTGGGGCACGAAGAAGTGCAAAACTTGCTTGATATGCTGGCCAAAACCTCGCCTAAATTGGTGGATGCCTTAGTACCAGACACCTTGCCTCTGACTGTGGTAGTAAAAGTGCTGCAAAACTTGCTGCATGAAGGTGTTCCAATCCGGGACATGCGGACCATAGTGCAAACGCTGGTTGACTATGGCTCTAAGAGTCAGGATGTTGACGTTTTAACTGCATCCTGCCGTGTCGCATTAAAACGGCTGATTATTCAGGAAGTTGTAGGTAGCGCACCTGAAGTACCGGTGATCACCTTCGCTCCGGACCTGGAGCAGATGTTACATCAATCAATGCAGTCTGCAGGCAATGATGGCGCAGGTATTGAACCTGGCCTCGCTGAGCGGATTCAGCAGTCGTTAGCAACCGCCTGTCAGAATCAGGAATTAGCGGGTGAACCTGCCGTTTTACTGACATCCGGTATTCTGCGATCAGTTATGGCACGATTCGTGAAATACAGTATTCCAGGATTACGGGTTTTGTCCTACCAAGAGATCCCTGACAACAAACAAATCCGTATTGTCAGTGTGGTAGGCCAGTCGAATTAGGAGTTGAGCTATGAAAATCAAACGCTTTGTTGCTAAAGATATGCGCACTGCACTGACAGAAGTTAAAGAGTTTTTAGGCCCTGACGCCATTATTCTGTCGAATAAAAAAGTGGCTGGTGGTGTCGAAATTGTAGCAGCTATTGACCCGGATGCCGCGCCGAAAAAGGCTCAGCCAGAAACTCCAGCTGCAGCTCAACCTGCTGTAGGCAGTCGTTTGAACATCAAAGTCGACGACGAACAGGAGCAAGCACCTGCTGATTCTCTGCAAGCTTTGCTCGCCCGTCAAATCAGTAAACAACCTGCGGCAGCTCAGGCTATTTCTGCCAATAAAATGGCGGCAGCGAAAACCGCTGCGGCGACCAGCGCGCTATTTTCGGTCGCAAATTCAGCACCTTCGGATATGGAACGTCAATCTTCCGGCGCGCCAGTGGTGAACCTGAATGAACTGACCCGCTATCAGGAGCAACAGGCCAAGCTGATGCAGAAGCAGTTTGATGCCATGCGCAATGAAATGACCTCGATGAAACAGTTGTTACAACATCAGGTGTCTGGCTTGATGTGGCAGGAATTGGCTCGTCGGGAACCTGTCAGAGCTATGGTGATCGAAAAACTTCTTGCTTTGGGCTTGTCAGAGCCTGTCGCTGATCAAATTGGCTGTTTTATGCCGGAAGATATCAGTGATGCAGAAGCCTGGGACAGTGCGCTGGAACTACTGGCAGGCCAGTTGATCACAACCAATGACGATATTATGCGTCGCGGCGGTATAGTGGCTTTAGTTGGTCCTACTGGCGTAGGGAAAACCACCACAGTTGCGAAGTTGGCTGCTCAATTCGCCAAACGCCATGGCGCAGATCAGGTCGCTTTGATTACCACAGATTCGTTCCGTATTGGTGCTTATGAGCAATTAGCCACTTTTGGCCGCATTATTGGCTGTCCCGTAAAGCAGGTCAAAGACAGTGAAGAGTTAGCTGTGCTGTTAAATCAGTTACAACAACGTAAATTAATTCTGATCGATACTGCAGGTATGAGTCAGCGCGACGTGCGTCTAGCTGAAAAACTTGCGTCTTTAGTGCATAATTCGCGTGTCAAAATAAAAAGTTATCTGGTATTGTCTGCAACATCTCAAGCTCGCGTGATGCAGGAAACCGTTGAACATTTCAAACGTATTCCATTAGCGGGTTGTATTTTCACCAAACTTGATGAATGCTTAAGTTTGGGTGAAATCATTAACGTGGCAATACAAAATGCGTTACCGGTCAGTTATTTGACCCATGGTCAGCGAGTCCCTGAGGACATTGAAATGGCCGATGCAAAAACAATGGTTGCCAAGGCAGAGCAGTTACGGACCTCTAATAGTAGTACGGGTTATCAGTGGTATACAGACACGGCAGCCCGGATGGAAGGAACCTATGCATAATCTTCCGATGAATGATGATCAAGCCAGTGGCCTGAGACGAATGAAGCAACAACAGCAGCAACAAATGGTAAAAGTCATAGCAGTGACTGGTGGAAAAGGCGGCGTAGGTAAAACTAACGTTACGCTGAACCTTGCTATGTCTATGGCTCAGCTTGGGAAAAAAGTATTGGTGCTGGACGCTGACCTTGGTTTGGCGAACTGTGACGTGATGCTTGGCCTGAGGGTACAGAAAAATTTATTTCATGTGTTATCCGGTGAAGCCGAGTTGGATGACATTCTGATTGAAGGTCCTTTTGGTATTAAAATAGTGCCTGCGACTTCAGGTACTCAGTCTATGACAGAACTAAAGCCAGCGGAACATGCTGGTCTTATCCGTGCCTTTAGCGAAATGCGTACTCGTTTTGATGTGTTGCTGGTTGATACTGCGGCAGGCATCTCAGATATGGTATTGAGTTTTTCCCGTGCTTCCCAGGACGTGTTAGTGGTTGTTTGTGACGAGCCTTCGTCTATCACCGACGCCTATGCTTTGATGAAAATACTTAGTCGTGAACATGGCGTGCAACGTTTTAAAATAGTTGCCAATATGGTTCGCAGCCTAAAAGAAGGCCAGGAGCTTTTTGCCAAGCTAAGCAGAGTGACAGACAGATTTCTGGACGTGACCTTAGAGTTGGTTGCCACCATACCTTTTGATGAAAATGTAAGAAAAGCCGCACGAAAGCAAAAAGCTTTTGTGGATGCTTTTCCTAAAACTCCGGCTTCTTTGGCTATCCGAACTCTGGCTACCCGAGCAATACAGTGGCCTGTCCCGCCAGTCGCCTCAGGCCATCTGGAGTTTTTCCTGGAGCAACTGGTGCAACAACCTGAAGCGAGAGGTCTGGTTTGAATAGCAAGCTAGCGGCCTACGGCGCCGCGGATCATCTGACACAAATGGTTGAGCGGCATGCGCCTTTAGTAAAACGTATTGCCTACCATTTGTTAGCTCGTTTACCCGCTAGCGTATTAGTGGACGATCTGATTCAATCTGGCATGATAGGTCTGATTGAAGCAGCGAAAAATTTTGATGGTAGTAAAGGCGCCAGCTTTGAAACCTTTGCAGGTATTCGCATTCGCGGTTCAATGCTGGACGAAATTCGCCGTGGCGACTGGACTCCTCGCTCAGTGCACCGTAATTCCCGTATGATAGCTGAAGCCATAGCAGAACTTGAATCTGAACTGGGTCGTGATGTAAAAGATAGTGAAGTTGCTGAAAAACTTGATATATCTTTAGATGAGTATCATCATATGCTCAGTGACGCCAGTAGTGGTCGCATTATTGGGATCGAAGATCTGGGCATCTCGGACGATGTGTTGGTCACGGCAAATGATAAAGACGATGATCATTTGTACGAACAACAGGCAACTGATGCATTTCAACAGGCGTTGATAAAAAATATCAGTAGCTTACCGGAACGAGAAGCTATAGTGTTGTCGCTGTATTATAATGACGAACTAAATTTGAAAGAGATTGGTGCTGTGCTGGATGTCAGCGAATCCAGAGTCAGTCAAATTCATAGTCAGGCGCTGGTGCGCTTGCGCTCCAGGATGCAGGATTGGTTGTAATAGTTTGAGTTAGTCCAGCTTGGGCTCTCACCGGAGGGGATTTTGGATAAGAATATGAAAATTCTTGTGGTTGATGATTTCTCAACCATGAGACGCATTATAAAGAACCTGTTAAGAGACCTTGGTTTTACCAATGTGTCTGAGGCGGATGATGGCAGCACAGCATTGCCTATGCTGCAAAATGGTGATTTTGATTTTGTAGTCACAGACTGGAACATGCCTGGAATGCAAGGTATCGACTTGTTACGCGCAATTCGTGCAGACGCCAAGCTGAAGCATATTCCTGTGTTGATGGTGACCGCAGAAGCGAAAAAGGAACAAATTATCGCTGCTGCTCAGGCAGGCGTGAACGGATATATAGTTAAACCTTTTACAGCTGCAACCTTACAGGAAAAACTGGCTAAAGTATTTGAACGCCTGGGTTAAACCGTAACTGACAAAGGAGTACACCATGTCTGTAGCTACGGCACCCTTGATTTCATTAGAGCAGGCCCGTGAACTGGTTCAGTTGCTGGAGTTTGGTGAAACCAACGCCGCGAATGAACTGGTGCAACAGCTGGCTGTACCGGGCTCCTCCGAGTTGTTTGCCGAGGTTGGAAAACTGACCCGGCAATTGCACGACTCGTTGAAAAGCTTCCAAATTGACCCGTCCTTAAGTTCTTTGCTGGAAGATGACATTCCTGATGCAAAAAAACGGCTGAATCACGTTATAGATATGACAGAGCAAGCCGCCAACAAAACTATGGATGCGGTCGAGAATTGCCTTCCTATCGCCGACGAGCTCAACACCCATCTACAATCTATTTTGCCGAAGTGGCAAAAATTGATGAGTCGAGACTTAAAAGTCGGAGAGTTCAAAGCCTTGTGTCACAATCTTGATGGTTTTTTGCATCAAGCGACCGGAAACTCTGCTACTTTACATGCACGACTAACCGAAGTATTGATGGCTCAGGATTATCAGGATTTAACAGGCCAGATTTTACGGCGTGTTATTGAGCTGGTTCGGGAAGTAGAAGACAGCTTGATTGGTTTATTAACGGCCTTTGGTCAAACTAATTTAAGTATGGAAGAACGACCCGCAGCCGTTTCGAAAAAACCAAAAGCAGGTCACGAGGCTGAAGGTCCTATTATTGACGCAGCTGAGCGTGATGACGTGGTGTCCGGTCAGGATGATGTGGACGATTTATTATCAAGTTTAGGTTTCTAAAAGGGGAGCTGTAGCATGGGCTTTGATTTAGATGAGGATATTTTACAGGATTTCCTAGTCGAAGCCGGCGAGATCCTTGAACTACTGCAAGAGCAGTTGGTTGAGTTGGAAAATAATCCGGATGACGCAAATTTATTAAATGCCATTTTCCGTGGTTTCCACACTGTCAAAGGTGGCGCTGGATTTTTATCGCTGACTGAATTAGTTGACGCCTGCCATGGCGCCGAAAACGTGTTTGATATTTTGCGTACCGGCAAACGTCGTGTTACTGCAGAATTGATGGATGTTATTTTACAGGCGCTGGATGCGGTCAACGCCATGTTTGCTGATGTACAAAATCGCGAACCACTGACGCCTGCTGATCCAGCTATTATTGAAGCCTTGCATCGACTGAGTATGCCTGAATCTGAAGATGAACAGGCTCATCATGCTGTCGCTGCAGCCCCGGAACCTGAACCAGAGCCTGAAATCAGCATGGAAGAGTTTGATGCCGTAGTCGAGTTTGCTGCTGCACCTGCTGTGGAAAGCTCCTCTTCCATCGATGAAATCAGCGATGATGAGTTCGAATCTTTACTTGATGAATTGCATGGCAGCGGTGCACCAGGCCGCGATACCTCAGCGAATTTGCCTCCACCAGCTACCAAAGAAACAGCCAGTGAAGATATCACTGACGATGAATTTGAAGCCATTTTGGACCAATTGCATGGTCAGGGTTCCTTTATTCCAGGTGAAACTGCAGCTGCTGCACCTAAAGCCGCAGAAAAAGCGCCGGCTAAAGCGGAAGAAAAAGCGAATACCACCAGTGGAGATGATATCTCAGAAGATGAGTTTGAATCTTTATTGGATGAATTACATGGCAAAGGCAAAGCGCCGGTAGGGCCTGCTGAAGCCGCCGCGGCCGCAGCAAAAGCTGCTCCTGCAGCCAAAGCTCCTGTTGCAAAATCTACTGAGCCAGTAAAAGCTGCAACTCCGGCGCCGGCTGCTGCACCTAAGGCAGCTCCTGTTGCTGCTGCGCCAAAAGATCCGGATGCAGATCCTAAAGCCGCAGCGAACCAGCCGGAAACCACAGTACGGGTAGATACCAAACGCCTTGACCAGATCATGAACATGGTCGGTGAATTAGTTCTGGTTCGTAACCGTTTGGTGAGTTTGTCTGGTTCTGCACAAAACGAAGAAATGAGCAAAGCTATTGCCAACCTTGATGTAGTTACAGCTGACTTGCAGGGCGCGGTAATGAAGACCCGGATGCAGCCAATCAAGAAAGTATTTGGCCGTTTCCCACGCGTTGTTCGCGATTTAGCCCGTTCATTGCAAAAAGACATTAACCTTGAGCTGGAAGGTGAAGAAACAGATTTAGATAAAAACCTGGTGGAAGCACTGGCCGATCCTTTGGTCCACTTAGTACGGAACTCAGTGGATCACGGCATTGAAATGCCAGACGTGCGTGTTAAAGCGGGTAAGCCACGAACAGGTTTGGTCAGGTTGGCGGCCTCTCAGGCAGGTGACCATATCTTACTGACCATTCAGGACGATGGTGCCGGTATGGATCCGGAAAAATTAAAATCTATCGCCATTAAACGTGGTGTGTTGGATCCGGATGCAGCGGCCCGTATGTCGGACACTGAAGCCTTTAACCTGATTTTTGCACCTGGTTTCTCCACCAAAGAACAGATTTCAGACATTTCTGGCCGCGGTGTGGGTATGGATGTGGTGAAAACCAAGATTACCCAACTCAACGGTACTGTGCATATCAACTCAAAATTGGGTCAGGGTACTTTATTAGAAATTAAGGTTCCTCTGACCCTGGCTATATTGCCGACGTTGATGGTTATAGTGGGTGAACAGACTTTCGCATTACCATTGGCCACAGTAAACGAAATTTTCCATTTGGACTTAGCTAAGACCAACAATGTAGACGGTCAGCTGACGATAGTAGTGCGGAATAAAGCTATCCCGCTGTTTTACCTCGAGCACTGGTTGGTTAAAGGTTCGAGTAAGAAAATACGTCGCGAACAAGGCCATGTGGTAATAGTTCAGATAGGTACACAACAAATCGGTTTTGTGGTGGATTCTCTGATTGGTCAGGAAGAAGTAGTGATTAAGCCGCTCGACGCCTTGTTGCAAGGTACACCGGGTATGGCGGGTGCTACCATCACATCGGACGGCGGTATAGCGCTGATCCTTGATGTGCCTAACTTGCTGAAGCATTATGCCAAACGCTCTAAAATAAAATTTGATCGCTTTGACAAATTCTCAGCTTAAGAGAGTGCACTATGACCATAAGGGTATTAGTTGTTGATGACTCCAGTTTTTTCCGTCGCCGTTTGACGGAAATACTGAGTCAGGATGCCGAGTTAGAGGTCATTGCCACCGCCAATAACGGTAAAGAGGCGGTGGAGAAAGCTTTAGCCTTAAGACCAGACGTCATTACGATGGATATCGAAATGCCGGTTATGGATGGCATTTCTGCTGTGCGTGAAATCCTGAAGGTGCAGCGCACACCTATCCTGATGTTTTCATCACTGACACATGAAGGCGCAAAAGCCACATTGGATGCGCTGGAAGCTGGCGCAATAGATTTTTTACCGAAGAAATTTGAGGATATAGCGCGGGATAAAGCAGAAGCTGCAGATGTACTACGTCAGCGCGTAAAAACTGTAGCCCGCCGCCGGGTGATCAGCAGACCTTCAAGCTTAAGCGGGGCAGCAAGTTCGGCTTTATCGTCCAGAACACCGTTAACCTCAACGCCTTCAGCCGGAACTACGGCAATACCAGCAAGAGCACCTCTGGCTCAAAGTCTGGCCGCCAGAGCTTTAGCTGAGCGCGCTGAATTACAAAACCGTGCTGAGCGCTCTGAAACTCATAGAAGCGGTAGTTTTGACGCCAGTGGAAAAAATTATAAGTTGGTTGCTATCGGTACTTCTACCGGTGGTCCAGTCGCGTTACAGCAAATTATCACTGCTTTACCTGCCAACTTCCCACTTCCGATAGTGCTTATACAACATATGCCTGCAGCCTTTACCGGCGCTTTTGCCAGTAGATTAAATGGTTTGGCAAAAATCGAAGTCAAAGAAGCTGCAGATAACGATGCTTTGAGGCCCGGTGTTGCTTATCTGGCGCCTGGTGGCAAACAAATGCTACTCGATGGGAATGAAAATCAGGCCAGACTTAGGGTTCGTGAAGATGATTCTCCCCGTATTACCTTCAAACCCAGTGTTGACATCACTTTTGGTACTGCCGCCAAAGTCTTTCACGACAAAGTGCTGGCGATAGTATTGACTGGTATGGGCTCTGACGGACGCGAGGGTTGTCGTTTGCTGAAGCAATCAGGGTCCCGCATCTGGTCACAGGATGAAGCCAGTTGTGTGGTTTATGGTATGCCACAAGCTGTTACTGCCGCAGGCTTAACGGATCTCGAAGTGGCACTGTCTGATGTTGCCGCCCGCATTGTGGCGGAAGTGGGTCATGGATAAGTTAACTGTAGCAGGCGTTTTTATTGCGTTAGTGGCTATAGTAGGTGGTTTTAGCCAGGAAGGCGGCGATGTATTTACTTTGTTGCATTGGCCAGCCTTTTTTATTGTGTTTGGCGGGACTTTAGGTGCTGTATTAATTCAAAGTCCTTCTTCGCAATTTAGATTGAGTATGAGTTTGCTGCCTTGGGTTATTACTCCACCTAAGCTGGATTTTGATACCACTATAGAACGTATCACTCAGTGGGGGAACTCCGCCAGGCTGCATGGTTTTTTATCCTTAGAGCAAGATGCTCTGGATGAACAGGAGCCACTGTTAAGGCGGGGGCTCAATTTATTGGTAGATGGCACAGAAGCTAAAATTTTGCAGGAAATTCTTGATACAGAACTGCATCTGGAAAAGGAAAGGCTGCTAAGAGCTGCAAAAGTTTTTGAAGCCATGGGGGGCTATAGCCCGACCATAGGTATTGTTGGTGCCGTGCTTGGGCTTATACTGGCTTTGTCTAATATCTCGAATCCAGACGAATTAGGCCAGGGCATAGCTACGGCTTTTGTTGCCACTATTTATGGCGTAGGTTTAGCTAATTTTGTTTTTATACCTGTGTTCCATAAAATTAAAGTCTTAGTGGAAGAGCGCGCATTGTTTCATTCGATGGTAATCGAAGGTTTGTGCTCTATTGCGCTTGGGGAGAATCCCCGCAGTGTTGAATCTAAACTGTTGGCTTACAGAGCTCATTAGATGTACAGGCCTCGCCGTTCAGCCTCCGGTGAAGGAGATAAATCAGATTCAGAGCGTTGGCTGGTATCTTATGCTGACTACATGACATTGTTGTTTGCGCTTTTTGTAGTGTTGTATTCCATGGCCACTATGGAAAAAGAGCAATTTAAAAAATTGCAGGATACTATCTCAAAAGTTTTTGTTGAAGCTACAGATAAAACGGAGAAAGGGATCCAAGGCCAATCAGTTCAGCCCGATATACAGCCGCAAACTGATTTTGAACTCTATGGTTCGGGCTTAGAAGAAGCAACAGGACCTACTTTGCTGGCAGATAATACAAAGCTGGAACATATTGATAGTACTAAACTCGGCAGTCCCTTAGTGGGAATGCAAAAAGACATCAATAGAGCTTTACGCAGCTTGGTGGAGTCGGGTTTGGCAAAAGTGACACTGGACGAAGACTGGCTGACTGTCGAGCTTAACAGCGGATTATTGTTCAGCAGCGGCAGCGCCAGCTCAACGAGTTCGGCTTCAGCTGTGATGACTGAATTGACAGGGATTTTAAAGCAGACAAATAACTTTATCAGGGTGCGGGGTTATACTGATTCAGTGCCAATCCATACGGAGCAGTTTCCTTCAAACTGGGAATTGTCTGTAGCCAGAGCTGCCTCTATAGTTCGTTTGTTAGAAAAACTTGGGATAGCGCCTCAGCGCATGGCAATAGAAGGTTATGGTCAGTATGCGCCTTTTGCAGATAACAATAGCGTAGAGGGACGCAGCCAAAATCGTAAAGTAGTGATAGCTTTATCAAAGTATGCTTACGAGCCTGTTGTGGTTAATACGCCACCACAACCAGCTAAACCTGAACAAGCAGCACAGCAGGCTGCTGAAGAAGCAGTAGTGCAGGAACAGCAAAAAATACGGGTGCTCCGCTTACCTCATGGTGGCATACGGATCACGACAAGACCGCCAGAACCGGGCGAAGAAGAGCCACCTAATCAGCAGGAACAGTAAATTGGTTGTTTGGACTATTGCAAATCAAAAGGGTGGAGTTGGAAAAACTACCACTACAGTCACCTTAGGCGCTTTGCTTGCTCAGCGTGGACATCGTGTTTTACTTATTGATACTGACCCTCATGGTTCGCTGACGTATTACTTCGGTATCGATGCAGAAGAACTTGAAGTTAGTGTGTACGACATTTTTTTGCGGGGTAAGGACATTACCGGCGAAGAAATATTACAGTCTATGTGCCCAAGCGGCATGCCTAATCTGGATATTTTGCCCACTTCTATGGCGCTGGCGACCTTAGACCGTTCTCATGGTCAACAAGGCGGCATGGGCCTTATTCTGAAAAAGGCACTGCAAAAAATAGAAAAAGATTACGACTACGTTCTGATTGACTGTCCGCCTGTGATTGGTGTTCTGATGGTGAATGCTATGGCGGCTTGTGACCGTATACTAATACCGGTGCAGACTGAGTTTTTGGCATTGAAGGGGCTGGACCGCATGATTGCCACTATGCAACTGATGCATAGCTCGTCACCTCAGGATTATGCTTTCACCATAGTGCCTACTATGTACGACAAAAGAACTAAGGCCTCTTTGGATGCTTACAAAGCGCTAAAAGCTCAGTACCAGGACAGAGTTTGGTCCGCGGTGATCCCTATAGATACTAAGTTTCGTGACGCCAGCCTGGCACAGACTCCACCCCCGGTATTCGCTCCCAAGTCCCGAGGCGTGTTCGCTTACAATACGTTGCTAACTTATTTATTACAGTTAGCGCCGGAGAACTAAGATGAGTGATTTGCAAGCCAGCCAAAAAGTTATGAAGCATTATCTGAATGCTTTATTGACGGATGACGTGGTTGACACACCTCTACAGGAGGCCAAAAAACAGCAGCTAAATCAATTGCTGGCTCCGGTATCTGCCCCAGTTGTTGCTCCTGTTAAAGCTCCGGAGATTACGAAACCAGCTGTAAAAGCACCAGTGGTAACACCTGTTGTAAAAGCTCCGGTTGTAGCTCCTACACCATCTGTGGTTGAACAGGTTAAAGTTGCAACTGTAGCTCCGGCTGTTAAAGCTGCAGAACCAGTGGTGAAAGACTACAGAAAGGGCAGGTTTCAAGCGCTATTCTTTACAGTGGCAGGTCTCAAAGTAGCGTTGCCTCTGAAGGCTTTGGGCGGTATTCATAAAATAATGCCGATCAAGTCTTTGCCTGGTCAACCAGAGTGGTTAAAAGGGGTGATGCTGTACCGTGAGCAGAAAATTAATGTGGTGGATACCGCGCGCTGGGTAATGCCAGAAAAATATGATCAGGAACTGGCAGAAAAGCTAAACTATCAATATGTTATTATGCTGGGCAATAGCCATTGGGGCCTGGCTTGTGATACTTTGGTAAATACAATAGCCTTAGAGCAAGATGACGTAAAGTGGCGGGAAACTGAAGGCAAAAGGCCGTGGCTCGCTGGTTTAATTAAACAACATATGTGTGCTTTGCTGGATGTCGATGCCCTGATCGCTTTATTAGCGAAGGGAATGAATAGTCAGCAATGATTGATTAGTAAAGCATTTAACTTCTGGGTAGGAGCTAGGCATGAGTAATTTAACAGCGCAATCCGCTAAAACAAAAGAAGTCACAGATTTAGTGCTGCAATGGGTAACCTTTAAACTGCAGGAAGAAACCTACGGTATTAATGTTATGCAAGTGCAGGAAGTTTTGCGTTATACAGACATAGCTCCTGTGCCGGGTGCACCTGACTACGTGATGGGTATTATCAATTTGCGTGGTAATGTGGTAACTGTTATTGATACCCGCGCCCGTTTTGGTTTACCGCCTTCAGAAGTGACAGACAATAGTCGTATTGTGATCATTGAGTCAGAGCGTCAGGTCATAGGTATTATGGTCGACAGTGTGGCTGAAGTGGTTTACCTGAAACAATCCGAAATCGATACCGCGCCGAATGTAGGCACTGACGAAAGTGCTAAGTTTATCCAGGGCGTGTCGAATCGTGACGGCGAATTATTGATCCTGGTGGATCTGAATAAGCTGCTGTCCGATGAAGAATGGGAAGAGATCCGTAGCATTTAATGGCTAATATTGTGACTGATTTCTCCTGGATATGGCTGCTTGGAATAGTAGCCATTTTATTGCTGTCAGTAGGGATGGCTGTGGTTGCTTCACGTCAGAGTAAAAAGCTGCTCAGTGTGATCAACGAAAACGCAGCAGCCAGTTGGCAGCAGCAACAAAATCTGGAACAGTTACGTCAACAGGTATCAACACAAGCCGAGCAGCTAAAGCGTGCTTATCAGGACGTTGAAGAGCTGCGTTCTACTGTTATTGGCGTTGGTCAAAGGGTATTAAGTCTTGAAAGTCACTTGGGGCAGGGCATGCAACAGGTGGCTGAATTAGCTGAACAACAAAAATCTCTGCAGTTGTTCGACCCTGAATCAAAGATTTATAGCAGGGCTATGAAAATGGTTCAGCTTGGCTCCAGTATTGAAGAAATTATGCTGGAATGTGAACTACCGCAGGCAGAAGCCGAACTTCTTTTCAACCTTCACAAGCAGACGAAGTAATGCAAATGCTATAGTTTTGGAAACAAACTAAGCTAGCTTCGGGGAACTGCTATGTATAACCCTTCAGTGATACATCATGGAGCAGTGGACGGAGTCACAGGGTCTTGCCATCAGTATTTTATTGATGATAAACACAGTGTCCTGATTGATTGTGGTTTATTTCAGGGTATTGAGCAGGGGAGAGGCAAATCCGGTTCAGACTCAGCCCAGATAGATTTTCCATTGGACGGAATTCTCGCATTATTACTGACCCATGTGCATATAGATCATGCTGGTCGCATCCCCTACTTAATAGCTGCGGGATTTACTGGCCCAATATATTGCAGCAAAGCATCGGCCTTGTTATTACCATTGGTACTGGAAGATGCACTGAAAATGGGTATCACAAAAGATGAAAATCTAATCAAAACCTTTATTAAATCAGTATCCCGCCAGTTGCGCCCCTGTGCATATGACACCTGGTATGATTTAGAGGGGCTTGCACAAAGCGTTAAAGTTCGATTTCAGAATGCTGGCCATATACTAGGGTCAGCCTATGTTGAGATTCTTCATCAAATCCCTGCCGAATTGGCCTCTGACTCTTGGTTTAAAGCCGTTTTTTCCGGCGATTTAGGAGCCCGCGACACCCCTTTGTTACCCGATCCTACTCCTCTGGATAGTGCTGATTTCCTGGTGCTGGAAAGCACCTATGGTGATAGAAATCATCCGGATCGCAAGCAACGTCAGCAGCGTTTGCAGTCGGTACTTGAAAAAGCCTTGTCTGACAAAGGGACTGTATTAATCCCTGCATTTAGTATAGGCCGCACTCAGGAGTTACTTTATGAGCTGGAAGATATTATCCATCAGATGAAGGGCCAAGTCCTTTATCAAGGGCTGGAATGGCAGCAGCTTGATATTATTGTTGATTCGCCTTTAGCAGCCAGCTTTAATGCCGTGTATCATCAATTAAAAGACTTTTGGGACCAAGACGCAAAACAGCGACTTGCCTCTGGTCGGCACCCGTTGCAATTTGAACAGCTGCTGACGGTAAACAGTCACGAGGAGCATCAAAAAGTCGTCAGGCACCTCGCAGAAACAGCTCGTCCCGCCATCGTTATTGCGGCAAGTGGTATGTGTACTGGCGGACGTATTGTCAATTATCTGAAAGCGTTGTTGCAGTCAGAGGTTCATCAGGTGTTGTTTATTGGTTATCAGGCCAGGGGAACACCAGGGGCTGCTTTACTGGCATTGGGAAACAAAACTGGATATTTAAAGCTGGATGGTCGGGACTATATTGTCAGAGCTGAAGTGTTGCAACTCAATGGTTATTCGGCCCATGCCGATCAACAGGACTTGCTGCATTTTGTCAGCCAGATGCAAAAGCCTCCCGGACAAATCAGACTAGTTCATGGCGATCATGAGGCCAAACAGGAACTTAAACTAAAACTTGAAGCCGAAGGACACAAAGTAGTGATTGGGAAGGGCGAA
>Ga0247725_1000283_pt1 | contig 47363 bp, 40 predicted proteins | sample OKSTACKMCFT3sol_FD_183021 | JGI IMG/M metagenome (GOLD analysis project Ga0247725, IMG submission 183021) | Subsurface sediment microbial communities from gas well in Oklahoma, United States - OK STACK MC-FT3-sol | ecosystem: Environmental > Terrestrial > Deep subsurface > Rock core/Sediment...
CGGGGCGTAGCGCAGCCCGGTAGCGCACTTGCATGGGGTGCAAGGGGTCGAGTGTTCGAATCACTCCGTCCCGACCAAAAAACCCTAGAAAATCCAGTCACTTAGCGGTGACTGGATTTTTTTATGCCTGTTGGTTTTCAGCTGCCGGCCAGAATTCTGCGTTTTGGTCACCGTTGGGTCACCGTTAGCCCTAATCTGATTTTTTCACGTCGGCATCGTCACCGCTTAGCCATCTTGCGGCTCTGCTAAGCCTGAGCACCACTCAGCTAACTCTCCCAAAGCTCAATCCGGAATATCTCTCGACAGGCTCGGCAATGTTACTCCCCATTGCCCGGCCTGATCGGGAGGAGCGGAGGTAGTCATGGCTGCATCTACTTATATAGCTATTAACTATCTATTCTCACCAATCAATAGCAGCCATCACTGGTCATCACCACTGACTACCATCAGAGGGAAAGAAGACCAGTAAAAATAAACACATCACGTACCTGGTATGCGACATAACCAACTAGGTACTGAACCATGACCAACCGCAAGCACAACACCCACCTCTCACAGTCCGACATAGCCCTGAAGATCGAAGCACTCGTCCAGGCTATCGAGCACAGCAACACACCTGCATTCCGGATCACGCACAAACAGTCAGGCTATGCTCGTTTCGAGCAGACCAGGCTGTCCCACCACTTCACCCACATCCAGCAGATGTACAACCTGTTCGATGATCGAGTGCCATACGACTACAGCGAGCACCTGCAAGCATTCCAGGAGGCCTGTGACGACATCGGTCTTCAGCGTTCACCCAATGGTCCTGTTTGCATGAGCGAGACGGGTACGTATTGGCTCAGTCATGAACAGAGCATGAACGTCCTGACCGAGCGGATCCGTCAGTTGACCCGTCAGCGGTGGTATCAGCGCAAAGCTGGTGATCGAGCCTATGAGGCGCGCAAGCAAGCGAAGGAGATCACGACCTACTCGGATGCAGTGATGAGCCTTTACTCCCGCACTACGGTCATCCGGCTGGACTTGTACTACCGCCCTGAAGCTCAGGCCAGGCAGCGCGTCGAGCAGGTATTCGATCACCTGGATGATCTGATCTATGAGCACAGCCGTAATCCGATATTCGAGCACCTGATTGGCTACACCTACTCAGTCGAGCAGGGAGATCGCAATCACAGGAGGGGTTATCACATCCATGCGGCCTACTTCTTCAATGGCAACATAGTGTGCCGGGATGTCTGTAAGGCAACTGGGATCTGCAAGCTGTGGGAGGAGGTCACACGTGGTCAGGGCTATGCCCACAGCTGCAATCACGACAAGGAGGGGTATGGCGACAAGCTAGGCATCGGCCAGATCCATAGGGACGATCAGTCGAAGCGGCCTAATACCCATGAGGCAATGAGGTACCTGGTCAAGGACGATCAGCACCTGCGCGTGAAGCCTGCAGGGGCACGCTGTCTGCGTAAGGGCTCTCTGGGTCGTTTCCGCCGGTTTGTATAGATTTTCCCGAGTTTCCTCCCTGAACTTCTGTTGATGGTTTAGTCTCCGGCCAGGAATCAAATGCTGACGAGGGCGCTGCGGGATGACGGAAAATGGAGAGCGCTGCCGACGGCACTACCAGTCGGTATATGAACGGAATCAGCCAGAGATCAGCAAGGGCCGTGCTCTTGATGAAAACCTGCATCATTTCCTCGACCAGCGCCCGGCGGGTAAGAACCAGTCAGCACTTGAGCGCGCGCAAGGCCTGGCAGCGGCATTGTTTTGGTTTGATGCGGATGCGGTTGCTCAATCCGAGCTCGCTAGCCTGGCACTCAGCAGGATGCTGCATTTCGATAATGCAGTCAGCATCGATCTGCTGTTGCACCTTGCCAGCAATAACCCGGAAACCCTCAGATGGGCGATTCGCTACTCGAAGCTGTTTGAGCGTATCGAATCGCCCCTCTGGCTTGCCCTTCGTGCGGCGCTCCCAGGGGATGACTGGCAAGTATTCTTCGGTGTCTGTGATCGATTGCTTGATCAGCTCAAGCCCTTTGATGAGCTGATTGCTAACGCCGAAAAACAGCTAAAACACTTGTCGCTGCTGGAGCTGTTTTTATACCTCAGTGTTCTGGCCTACCAGGCATTTACCGAAGACGGTTCCGATGATCCTTCCGGTCAGCAGTGGAAGGTCTACAACCGCATTATTTTGAACAAGCTTCGCGTTTGCTCGGAAGAGGATTTCCGCCTTAGCGAGTCACGGCTTGGGCAATCGCTGAAACGGCACCTGTCACCGATTATCTTTCCCGGATCCAGCAATTCTGACGGGGTGAGATGTCGTCAAAATCTCGAATCTTTGGCCCTACTGATTGACGCCACTCAAGAGCGGATCGACTACGAAGGCTCCATCGACTGGTTCTGCTTCGATCCCGAATGCCGTTATCAGCTAAAACCGGGCGAGTCGGTTATCTACAACCAGTCGGAGGCGGGAACAGAGCGGTGGCGGCGCACCGGGCGTAAGAGTGATTTGCTTTGGCACTACTGGATGAATCGCGCCGTGCATGCCTTCGCTCTCTCCGGCATGGCTGAACAAATCATCGGTTCACCTGAGAATCATGAGCTGAACCAGCTGGCCTTTATCAAGGCGGTTCGCAGCCAGCTGCAGTTGCAGCAGATTTACGGCTTGGATGATCGTGTCTCGCTCAATGATGGTTCCAAGGTGCAGCTACATCACTTGCTGCTGGCAAGCGAGCTGACCTCGGTTTTCTTTCAGAAAGAGTTTATCCAGCCATTCCAGAGTCACTTGCGCGAGTCGGGCGTGCTTACACAGGCACTAGGGCGCTTAGCCATGAACGGCATGCTTTCCGGTGAAAACCGGTTCCCCATGACCTGGTCCGAAGAGCAAGAAAAGATCCGCAAGATCACAGGATGGACTGTTTGCGACGAACACCCGAACGGCAGCGCAGATTCAGCCAAGGCCATCCTTACGTTTTGGACCAGCGACTTCAAAGCGCTATCACAGCAATTGAAGCAGCAACCCCGTATGCCTGCGCCGCGCCTGTACGAGCAGCCCTTTTACAAAATCGGACGCTATAGCTTTCAGTTCCCTTGGGTTGGTGCGCAGCAAAACAACCTGACGGCAGCCATCAATAACCTGCGGCGCGTTAACGCCCGCAGAGCGGATGCGCAGGCAGAAACGCAACGAGTGGAGCTGGCGTTGGCCGAGAGTTTCCGGCAACGAGGCTTTGCCGTTGAGGTGGGGTATCGGCCGGCTGTCACAGACGCTGATGATGCCGGCGAGGTGGATCTGATCTGCCACCTTGATGGCGTAGTGCTGCTCTTGGAAGTCAAGTCGGGGTATATCCGCTCGACCAGGCATGAGGTCTGGGTGCATCGCACCAACACGTTGCGCAAGGCTGCTTGGCAGTTGCGGCGCAAGCAGGTAGCGGTGCTTAGTGCGCTGATGGCCGATCAAGAGCTGCGCGCTAGGCTGGGCTATAACGGTCATGAACCGGGGGCAGCTTTGCGCGCCTGGATCGTCGATACCTCTATTGAGCTCGATGGGCAGTTAGTTGATGGTTTCAGGGTTGTGTCTCGTGAAGCTCTTGAAGTCATTCTGCGCGATGAGAGGCAGCTCCTTAGGCCAATAGATCAGCTTGACGAGGAAAGTCGTGATTCATTATTTCCTGGGGGGTTCAAAGTCGGCCGATTCATCGCCGTTGTTGAGTCGGATGAGCTGTGGCGAGACCTTTGCTAGAGCCTGAATATCGGCGACTTTGGTTCATCCGAATGAAGAGTTCAGTTGAGCCGGCTACGTAGGCGCAAGGTAATGCGGTACCCGGCCCAGGATGGTCGGCGCCTGCACTCGAAGCTTGAAGGGCGGACGATCGGGTTTTTCGCCCGTTGAGATAGAACTTTCACATGAGCATGGTTTGTGCCTCATTTGCAGACGCTCAGTCAAAGCCAACTCTGAAGCGAATTAAACGGAGTGTGGCTTATCATGAAAGTATTACGCTTGAATTCTGTCGTCTTGGCCACGGGACTTGCCAGGTCAACGATCTACAAACTAATTGGCTCAGGTGAATTTCCGCGGCCTGTACCCCTGACCGCGCGAAGTGTTGGTTGGATTGAGGGCGAGGTGATTGCTTGGATCCAGTCGAAAATTGAAGAGCGCGAAAGGGAGTGAGTGTTTAAGCAAATCTGAGGTGGTGGCGGGGTGCATTATTGCGCCTTGGCCACCATTAATTCAGACCAGCGGGTGGTGTATGCAGGGGAGAGCAATTCTCTTCGCATAGCCCACTCGACTGGCTTGGCGATGCGTCCCGGTTGCAGCGTGCCACGTCCCCAGCGGTTGTTGATGGCGTCCAGGGCGCTCATCAGTCGTTCGGTTTTAACGGGTTGCTCGGGGGCAAACAGATCCGGCGTGTATTCGTTCTTGCGACACAGATCCAGGAGCAGCACTTGGGCCTTGGCGTAGCTGAACCCCTCTCTGTAGACCTGCTGTAATCCCGCCTGTACAGCCTTGATGATCAGTCGGCTATCGTCGGTCGGGTACGGCAGCTGGCAGAGAACACCGTTGGCATACTTGGCCTCGGAGGGATTGAACATCCCGGTGCGCAGACTCACGCGTACCTGTCGGCAGAGCGACTCCTGCCTACGCAGTTTTTCAGCAGCGCGCGTGGCGTAGCTGGTCACGGCTTCCTGGATGGGAGCTAACTCACGCAGGCGCCTGCCGAATGAGCGGCTGGAGCAGATCTCCTGCTTGGGCTCGATCTCATTCTCGATCTCCAGGCACGCCACCCCGCGCAGTTCGCGCACAGTTTTCTCCACCACGACGTTGAATCGCTTGCGCAGTGTCCAGGCATCCATCTGTGCCAAGTCCCAAGCGGTTTTGATTTGAATGCCTTCCAGGTGCGCACGCATGCGGGGGCCAACACCCCAGACCTCCTCTACGGGCATGGCCTTGAGTAGCTTGTCGCGACGCACGGGGTCCCGGATATCCACGACGCCTCCGGTCTGCTTCTGCCAGCGCTTGGCGGCGTTATTGGCGAGCTTGGCCAGCGTCTTGGTCGTGGCGATGCCAATGCCGACAGGAATGCCGGTCTTCTGTCTGACTTCTGCCTGTACCTGGCGACCTATCGACTCCAGCGGCTCGGGCAGCCCGGTCATATCGGCAAAGGCTTCGTCGATGCTGTAAACCTCGATGCTCGGGAAGCAGCCTTCGAGGATCGTCATCACACGCTCGCTCATGTCGCCATACAGGGCGTAGTTGCTGCTGAAGGCGACGATGCCGTGGCGCTTGAGGTCGCCTCTGATCTCGTGGAACAGGGCGCCCATTTTCACGAACAGCTTGGCATCGGCAGAGCGGGCGATCACGCAGCCGTCGTTGTTGCTGAGCACCACGATGGGCGTTCGCAGCAGGTCAGGGCGGAACACACGCTCGCAACTGGCGTAGAAGCTGTTGCAGTCCACGAGTGCGTAAACCTGCTCAGCCATGGGTGATGTGGTTCCGCAGGCTGTGAGTGACGACACCCCAGATCGTCAGCTCATCGTTTTCCAGGATGTAGCGTGGAGAGTAGGTCGAGTTCTCCGACTGCAGGATGAACTGTCCCTGCTGCTGTGCCAGGCGCTTTACCAGAACATCACCGTTGAGGCAGGCAACCACCACATGCCCCGGTCTTGCAGGGATCGCACGGCTGACGATTAGATGATCGCCGTCGAAGATGCCTGCACCAGTCATGCTGTCACCGCTCACGGCGACAACATAGGTGTGCGTAGCTTGCAGATCCAGCAGAGCATCAAGCGAAAGCTTGTGCTCCATGTGATCAAGCGCGGGGCTGGGAAAGCCAGCCGGAACGCGTGCGTCAAAGAGGGGAAGGACTGCGCTGCTGCTCTGCAGCGGGCCGAGGATAAGTGCGGTGCTCATAACAGGCTGCCCAGTTACTGTATATAAATACAGTATCCAGCGCTCCGCCATCCAGGCAAGGCGCGTTCGTCGCCGGTGTCTGGGGTATGCACGGATTGTTTACAGGCGAAAAGTAGACAGATCGCGCTGTTGGTCCGTTCTCGCTAGGTTGGTGAAAAACCGACCAGGAGAATCTCTTATGAACTTGCTGCCCACCCTTAACGATCTTTTGCCACTGGCGCTGCTGCTTGCACTGCTCGGGCTGGCTGAGCTGGCTTACGGTGGCACTACGGACTAAGAGATAGCGTCGCCTGGCGGCATCGACTCAAAGCCAGGCGTGCCTGTCGTTAGTCAGTGATACAGCCAGGGCTGCAGTTCATCCAGGTTGGCCACAACGATCTGCTGCGCCGTGGCTTTGGCATGCACCTTGGTCGGATCGATTTGATAGCGCTGCAGTACGTACTGCACCAACGCGCCGCGAGTTTCGACCATCAGCTGTCCCGCGCTCATGCCGTAATCGGTCTCGATGATCGCCTTCTGCTCGGGCTTCAGGCGTGAGTCTGGCTCGATTACGACCCTGACTTGGGTATTCCAACCGTTGTCAGCATCCCGTCCGTTCTCAGAGATGTCATCCATCAGATCGGGTATGCCACGGAAACGACTCAGCACAAAGTCGCGATAGTCACCATTGCGCTCGCAATAGGCCCTCACATGCCAGCGCATACCGGTGTAGATCAGCGTGTGCGGGGCAATCAACCGCGTTTCGCCATCCGGCGTATTGAAGGACACATACTCACACTCCAGACGCAGTCCCTCACGGCAGGCGCGCAACAGAGGGCGTAGCACCTCGGGTTGTACGCTGCGATCCGGCACTCGCAACACTTCAGTGTGGGCATAGGCCAGTGCCAGGCCTTCGATGTGCGGTGCGCGGTCGTGGTTCTGGTTGAGCAGATGCAGATAGGCGCTGGCACTGTCGTCAATGAACAGCGGCTTGAAGTAGCGGCTCGGCACATACCCCTTCAAATGCTTGTCATATTCCAGGTTCTTCGGCGCGTACTCGGAAATGTACGAGTTGATGTCCTTCGATGCCTGCTGGCGGCTGATGCCGAAGCTCTGCATCAGATGGCCCGTGGTTAAGCGGCCTTCCCACCAGGCCACCGTCTCGATCAACCGGTAGCGTAGCGCCAGATCCCAGCGAACCGACGTGATTTCCTGCTTGCGTTTCATGGCCTCTCCATCTGCTCGAAAACTTTACCTGTACGGGCAAACACCGTAGATATGTCGCTCAACACTACATATCGTGATAGCCAGAGACAAGCGGGCAGGAGTTAGTCTCCCCGATCTTTGTGATCAGGCCTGCAAGGGCTGATACCAATCAGGCAATGGAGATGTGTGATGAACAAGCAACTGAAGCTTTCCCTGTTGGCACTGGCTGTGACGATGACCGGATGCGCAAGCATCGTGTCCGAGAGCAGCTACCCGGTGCGGGTCACCAGTAACGTGCCGGCACAGTTCGAGGTGCGCAATGAGGATGGTGAGTCGGTGCATAACGGTACCACCCCAGCACAGATCAACCTGGAAGCTTCCAGCGGTTACATGGACGGTGAGACCTATACCGTGGAGTACAGCGCACCGGGTTACCAGAAAGCCTTCTCGACGGTCGACTCCAGCATCGACGGTTGGTACTGGGGCAATATCGGCTTTGGTGGGTTGATCGGCTGGTTCCTGGTCGACCCAGCGACAGGCGCCATGTTCAAACTACCGCCCAGCACTGCCGCCACGCTAACGCCGATGCAGGCTCAGGTTCAGGTACCCATGGCAATGCCTCAAGGGACAGAGGCTTCTAAAGTTGCAAGCTCGTCACGCGAACAGGCGCTGGCAGAACTCAGTCAGCGTCGGGATCTCTCCTACGAGGAATACCAGCGTGAGTACCGCCGACTTAGCGAGGCCAGCGAGTGATCCCTAGGCGCCACCTAAGCCAGCAATCGTTGTGACAGAAGGGGTATGAAGATGAATCGATTGGATCGAATCCGTGGTTGCCTGTTGGCAGGTGCTGCTGGCGATGCGCTTGGCGCAGCGGTGGAGTTCATGGATTGGCCTAGCATCCGGCAGAAGTTCGGCGAGCAGGGTATTCGCGATTTTGCCCCTGCCTTCGGCAAGGTGGGTGCCATCACCGACGATACCCAAATGATGCTCTTTACCGCTGAAGGCCTTATACGTGCCTGGGTGCGGCAGAATTCACGAGGCATCTGCAATGTAGCTTCGGTCATCCATCATGCGTTGCTGCGCTGGTATATCACTCAGGGCGGGAAGCCGAAGACAGAGGTGGTGCAGGATGGCTGGTTGATCGGAGAGCGTGATCTTTGGTCGCGTCGGGCGCCGGGTATGACCTGCATGAGCGCGCTGGGGGCCAGTCTGTCATTCGCTCAAGAAGCCACTAATGACAGTAAGGGCTGTGGCGGTGTCATGCGTGTGGCGCCGCACGCGTTCTTCCCGGACGCCTTTTACCACGCGCTCGAAAACGCACATCTGACCCATGGCCATCCCAGCGGCTATGAGGCAGCCGGCTTGTTTGCCGACATCCTGCAGCGCATCTATGAGCAGGCCTGCGACCTAAAAGACGCTGTTCGACAAAGCTTGGCCGAGCATGGCCAGAGACCGGGCATGGCCGAAACCAAAGAGATGGTCGAGTACGCGTTGCGCCAAGCCGAGGCCGGTATTGCCCCTACGCCCGAAGGGATTGCTGTTATGGGTGGTGGTTGGGTAGCCGAGGAGGCCTTGGGGATCGGCCTATGGTGCGCCTTGATGGCGAGCAGTCTGGAAGAGGGTATCTGCTGGGCGGTTAATCATACTGGCGACAGCGATAGCACTGGTCTGATTGCCGGCAATCTGCTCGGTATCCAGCTGGGGGCTGATGCTATTCCTGCGCGTTGGCTGGAGTCGCTGGAGCTGCGCGATGTGATCGAGCAGGTGGCGCATGACATCGAGTGGGTGCCGCGCGCCTACAACAGCGATGACAGCCCGAATGCCGTTGAGGATGCCCGAATCGTCGCGCGCTATCCCGGATTCTGAGCCAGGAAAAGGGCAATGAGTCGTAAAAACCGATGTGATGTCTTGCAGTGGCTGGCTGCCGGATTGGCACTGACCATTCTGGTGGCTGCACAGGCGCAGGATCGCGACCTGGATAACGACGGTGTTTGGGATTACGGCCGTGGTGGCATCGACCGGGATGTCGATAACGATGGCACCTGGGATTACGACAAGGGTGGCATCGACCGCGACCTGGATAACGACGGGACTTGGGATTACGGATCTGGTGGCATTGACCGGGATGTCGACAATGACGGCAGCTGGGACCATGACGCCGGCGGCATTGATCGCGATTTGGACAACGACGGGCTCTGGGACGAGTCGGCTGACGGGATCGATAGGGATCTGGATAACGATGGAGTGTGGGATGAGTAAGTCAGTAATGGTCGCAGTCTGTGCCGAGCTGACGCCAGATGGTGAAGGCCTTGAGTTGCTGGCACCCTGCTATGTCGCACGGCAAGAGGCTGTGCTGGCTGGCATGGGAACTATGGAGCGCTTTCGCGAGTGCTTTCCAGATGCTGTCGAGGGCGCTGCCCTCGTGGCCTTGGCCTGGTATGAGGGCATTGAGCAGTTTATGGAGTCAGTCAATCTCCACCCCTTTGAAGATGTTGCCGGTTACATGCCCACCGGGCACCGTCTGAGCATCCCCGGCGTGCATATCCGCATGGAGGAGGGCGTCGTGGTTGCACGCCGTGAACGCATCAGCCTGACACGGCATTAATAGTGCTCCATAAATGCCTAAATTTCCTAAGAAATGCCTTATTCGCACCGCGTAAATGCTGCTGGTTCGATGTGTCTCACTTCGTTATCATCATTTTTAGCATGATTGCTTGAGCCATTTGGAATAGGCCCCTGATATGCCCAATATCGCGCTAGAAGACGCTTCGCCTAATCAGCGTGAACGACTGTGGCAGATCGACTTTTTGGTACGTTTTCGTGGGCAGGTGAGCAGGCAGGATTTGGTACAGCGCTTTGGAATCGCGCGGTCTAACGCAACACGCGATTTCACGCTTTACCGCCAGTTAGCCCCGGACAATCTCGACTATGACCATCGCGAAAAGGTGTATCGACGAACTTCGGTGTTTAAGCCGCTTTTCACCTACGACTGTGAGCACACACTGCAAACTCTGACCCTGGGGCAGGGTGTTGGCTTAGAACCTTGCGCTCAAGTCATTATGGTTGATGCTGCCCCGACGCTTAATCAGCCTAACCTCGAGACTCTGGCGTCAGTGTCTCGAGCCATTTATGCCGGGAAGGCGCTGAAGATTCGTTATGTGTCAGTCAGCAGCGGAGAGACCAGTCGAGAAATCGTTCCACACAGCCTCGTCAATACAGCTCTGCGCTGGCATGTCCGAGCTTACTGCAGGACGCATGCGCAGTTTCGCGACTTTGTACTGACCCGCATCACCTCCAGCGATGAGGTGCCCGGCGGAATAGACGAAGCCGTTGAGGCCAGAGGGCAGGATAACGAATGGAATCATGAAGTGGTTTTGGAATTGCTGCCGCATCCCAAGGCTCGTTATCCACGAGCCATCGAACTGGACTATGGGCTGAAAGCTGGCCAATCCATCCATGTACCTGTACGGGCTGCTACTGCTGGCTACCTCTTGCGGCGCTGGGGAGTCGATTGCAGTCCTGATGCACGCCTGAACCCGGATGAGTACCAACTGGCACTGCGCGATCCTGTGGGTGTCGCGAAGCAGGTCCGCCTGGCCATTGCCCCCGGCTTTACCCTTGAGAAAGCCCATTCATGAGCAGTACCGCTACACAGCAGAAATTTGGCTTCAAATTTGGCCGTAACGGTGCGCACTCTGCGCGCACCATGATGCTGGCTGAATTGACGGAACTTTTTCATGGTCGCGGCGTAGATGCCAGCGCAGCTCAGTACCAGGAAGATATTGAGCTCTTTAACGTTCTGCATAAGCCCACGGAAAAAGCCCGCAAATTGACATGGCGTCATTTGGTCGATTTGTACGCCATGGACAAAGAGGTTGTGCTCTTTCGTACCTTCCGCCGCTTGTGGGCGAGCGATGAGCGCGCATGCGCTCTGTTGACTTGCCAAATGGCCCTTGCTCGCGATCCATTGCTGCGACTGTCGCAAAACAAAATCCTGGGATTGGCCCCAGGCCAGTGGCTGCCGCGTGAAGAGATGGAGCAGGCTTTCGAAGAGCAGTTTCCTGATCGCTACAGCCCGGCCATGCTTAAGTCCCTGGCGCAAAACGTCAACGGCACATGGACCAATGCCGGCTTCCTCGAAGGCCGCAGCAAAAAGCACCGCAGCGAGCCTGATGTTCGCCCAATCAATGTGGTTTTCGCGCTGTTTCTCGGCTACCTACAAGGTGCCAGCGGCAACCGCCTGTTCAATACCGAGTGGACCAAGCTGCTTGGCTGTCGTCAGGAGCGCCTGCTTGAGCTGGCGCGCCAGGCCAGTCACAGCGGCCTACTGAATTTCAAACACTCCAGCGAGGTCGTGGAAATTAACTTCCCCGACTACCTGACCAAGGAAGAGGAGGGCTGGCTGAATGAGTAACCGCCTAAACCGTCTGCTGAAAAGCTACAGCAACCACATCAGCCTGCCCTGGATTAGCGGCCTGGCCAACGAGCAACGGGTGCTTTTTGCCGTCTACCACAAAGAAGACGAGCTCAGGCTGCGTGCCCGTATCGAGGAGTTTCGCTTGGCCACCGAAAGTGCCGGCCACCCATGGCTGGAACTCGACATCACACGGTTGTTTCCTGAGTGGATGGCACAGCAAAAGTACCGCGAAGACTATTTCGAGGACCCGGACAGCCTCACTCCGAAATACAAAACCTTTGCGCGCCAGTCCGTAACGGACCTGGCTGAGCGCATCAAGGATCAGGCCGATTCAAACACGCTGGTCGCCCTGGTCGGTTGCGGCACGCTGTTTGGATTCGCCTCGGTTTCCGATTTCGTTAAGCAACTGGCCGAGCATGTGCCGGGGCGTCTGTTGGTGCTGTTCCCCGGCGAGTACGTCAACAACACCTACCGCCTGCTGGATGCCCGCGATGGCTGGGGCTATCAGGCTACCGCTATTACGGCTGATAACTGAATACCGGCACACATTGCCGTTTTGAATTGAATAGCGCCAATGCGCACAGGGAGTACGCCCAGGATGTTGAACCGCGAGATTTACGACCTAGACCCGCAACAGAACCGGCTGGAAAACAACGGCGTTGCCGAGGTCAAAGACGACCAGTCCCAGCAGGCCCTGAAAACCCTGCGCTACGAATTGCAGACCTTTGTTTGTGACGGCGAATACCAGGCGGGCCTCGATAAAATCCTCTCGGCCTATCTGCGCAACCTGGGGGACGGGCATGAACAGCCTGGCGTGTGGATCTCTGGGTTCTTCGGCTCGGGTAAATCACACCTGGCCAAAATGCTTCGTGCCCTGTGGACCAACCAAGAGTTCAGCGATGGTGTAGCGGCTCGCGACATTGCCGATCTGCCCCAGGAAATCAAAGACCATTTCAAAGAGCTCAGCATCCAAGGTACGCGTCATGGTGGCCTTCACGCCGCCTCTGGCACCCTGGGGGCTGGTGCCAACAACAATGTGCGCCTGGCTTTGCTGAACATTGTCTTCAAATCTGCGGGCCTGCCGGAGCAATACCATCAGGCGCGGTTTGTGCTGTGGCTACGCAAACAGGGCATCTTCGATCAGGTCAAAGCCCACGTTGAAGCTGCAGGGGACAACTGGGATGACGAGCTGGAAGATCTGTATGTCTCCAGCAGCATTTCTCGTGCTTTGCTGGCCATCGACAGTACGCTGGGTGATGACGTTAAAGCGGTACGCCAGCTGCTGCGCGAGCAGTACCCCAATGTGCAAGATGTGACTAACCAACAGATGGTCGACGGCATCTATGACGCCCTGGTTAAAGACGGCCAGTTCCCGTTGACACTGGTGGTGCTCGATGAGGTACAGCAGTACGTCGGCTCTGACTCGGAAAAAGCTCACCAGGTACAGGAGGTAGTCGAAACCTGCTGCAAGAGCTCCAAGTTCAAGAGCAAGATGTTGTTCGTGTCTACCGGTCAGAGCGCACTGTCTGGCATGGCCAACCTGCAGCGTCTGCTTGGCCGTTTCCAGATTCCTGTTCAGCTTTCGGATACCGATGTTGAATCAGTGATTCGCAAGGTCATCCTGCGCAAAAAAGCCTCGGCCCGACCGCACCTTGAACAGGTCATGCAATCTCACCTGGGCGAGATATCCCGTCAGCTTCGTGGCACCAAGATTGAGCACCATCGTGACGATGAGAAGGTCATGCTGGCCGACTATCCGCTGCTGCCAGTGCGTCGGCGCTTCTGGGAAAAGGTCCTGCGTATTGTTGATACCACCGGTACCGCCTCGCAGCTGCGTAATCAGCTCAAGGTCATTCACGAAGCCGCTCAGGCCACGGCTGATCAGCCCCTGGGCCATGTGGTCGCCGCTGACTTCATCTACAACCAGATCTCGGTCAACCTGCTGCAGACTGGAGTGATTTCCAAAGAAATCGCGGAAATCATTGGCCGCCTGTCCGCCGGTGATGCCGACGATCAGCTCAAGTCGCGCATCCTCTCCCTGGTACTGCTGATCGGCAAACTGCCGACTGACCCGACCGCAGACTGTGGCGTACGCGCCACTGCCGACATGCTCGGCGACTTGCTGATTGATGACCTCAACCAGGGCAAAGAGGCGATTCGCACCCAGGTGCCCCGGCTGCTGCAAGAGCTGGCCGACGACGGGCTGGTGATGGCCATGCAAACCAGCACGGGTACCGAATACCGCCTGCAAACCCAGGAAAGCGCGCAGTGGTATGACACCTTGCGTCAAGAAGAAGCCGACCTGCGCGGCAACCTGCAGCGCGTAGAAAACATCCGCGTCGATCTGCTGCACAAGGAGCTGCGCCGGCAGATCGCTCAGGTGCGCCTGACCCAGGGCAAATGCAATGAACCCCGCCAGGTCATCGCCTGTTTTGATCCGGAACTGCCCAAGGATGCCAACGAGAAAATTTACGCTTGGGTCCAAGATGGCTGGGCAATTGATGAAAAAAGCTTTGTCACAGAAGCCCGCAGCCGTAACCCCAGTGAACCGACCATCTTCATCTATGTGCCGGCACGAAATCGTTCTGAGCTGACCAACGCCATTACCGCCGAACACGCTGCCCAGGCCACTCTGGATAAGCGCGGTATACCCAACACCGATGCCGGCAAAGATGCCCGTAGCGCGATGGAAACCCGCCATCGGGATGCTCAGAAGCAGGTCCAAGCCCTGCTGCGAGAGATCTTTGATGGCGTGCAGGTGCTGCAAGCCGGCGGCAATGAGATCGACGGTAATAGCATCAGCGAGCGGGTAGAAACCGCTGCGAAGGCATCCTTGGTGCGCCTGTTCCGCGAGTTCGACCAGGCCGACCATCCAGCTTGGGGCAAGGTCTATGAGCGTGCCAGCAAAGACGGTGGCCAGAACGCCTTGGAACTGCTTGGTTACAGTGGCGATGCTGAGCAACATCCCGTTTGTGCCGCAATCAAGCGCTTTATCGGTGTCTCGAAAAAGGGCAATGAAATCCGTGAGCACTTCCTGGCTGCGCCCTATGGCTGGCCGCAGGATGCCATTGACGGTGGGCTCTATGTACTTCTTTCCAGCGGCATTCTGATCGCTGCCGATAGCCGCAATAACCCGGTAACCGCCAGCAGTCTTGACCGCAAGCAGATCACCCAGGCCAGCTTCCGCCCGGAAAGCATCACCATCCGGCCGGTGGACATGATCAAGATCCGTGGTGTGCTCAGCAGCAGTGGTATCGAATGCCAGCCGGGGGAAGAGGCCAACAAACTGCCACTCCTGGCCGAGAAGGGCCGCGATCTGGCCAAACGCGCCGGTGGTCCTGCGCCATTCCCAGCAGTTCCAGATACCAAGGTCTTTGATGAACTGGCCCGCCAATCCGGTAATGCCCAGCTCAAGCAGGTGCTGGATGAGCAGGACGCCATCAAACAGGCCATAAAGGACTGGGCCGACACCGCCAAACGTATCGACGCCCGCCGTGGTGACTGGACGCTGCTGACCAGTCTGCTCGACGCCAGTCGTGGCCTAGCATTCCACGCGCCCATTCAGGCTGAAGCCGATGCGATTAGCCAGCAACGCTCGTTACTCGACGATCCTAACCCGGCCACCGCGCTGATCCAGCAACTGGTCAGCAAACTGCGCGATGCCATCCAGTTCCATGTTCAGGCTTATTTGGATAGCTATGCCGACTGCCTGGCCCAGCTGCAAGCCGACAGCCACTGGCAGCAACTCAACGACGAGCAACAACGCGCCATTCTGAACAAGCGCAAGCTGCTGCCCCTGGAGCAACCCACGTTCAACGATGCCGAGGCGATTCTCGACAGTCTCAGCGAGGTCAGCCTGGAGCAGTGGACCGACCGCACCGAGTCCCTGGCCAGCAAGTTCGACAGCGCCCGTCTGGAAGCCGCCGAGCTGCTGCAGCCCAAACTGCAACGCATCCACCTGCCGCATAGAACTTTCACCAGTGAAGCCGAGTTGGACGCCTGGTTGACCGAAGTGAAGCAACAGATCCTCAGCAAACTCAACGACGGACCGGTGACCTTCTGATGACCCAAGCCACACACCGCGAACCCCTCGACAAAGCCCTGCGCCGTGCGCTGGAAGCCGCTGTGGTCAAAGCCCGTGATATCGCCGAGCTGGCCGCGACCCAGGCGCTGACTCGCTTGAGTGTCGGCGACGCTAAGCCCGCCGACTACCTGAATGACCAGCAACGCAGCCTGCGTACCCGCCTGCGCACCCATGGCCGTCAGTTGGGTGACAGTAAGCAGGACAACGGCCAGCAAAGCCTGAACAAGCTGATCATCGAAGTGGCCTATGAGCACTGGCACCGCATGCTGTTCGCCCGCTTCCTGGAGCAGAACCACCTGCTGATGTATGACGAGCATACGCCGCTGACCCTGGCCGAGTGCAACGAGCTGGTACTAGACCCGGACACCCTGCGCGATGAGCTGGAGCGCGGCTGCACCAGCGGTTGGGAGCTGGCCGGGGTACTGGCCTCAAAAATGCTGCCACAGATCTTCCGAATCGACTCACCTGTGTTTGCCCTAGAGTTTGCCCCAGAACACCAACGCCAATTGGAGATGCTCGTTAACGGGCTTGCCCCAGACATCTTCCAGGCTCAGGACAGCCTGGGCTGGGTTTATCAGTTCTGGCAAAGCAAGCGTAAGGAAGAGGTCAACAAGTCCGAGGTCAAGATTGGCGCTGACGAATTGTCGCCAGTCACCCAGTTGTTCACTGAACCCTACATGGTCAGCTTTTTGCTCGACAACTCGCTCGGTGCCTGGTGGGCAGCAAGACGGCTAACCGAGGACGATCTCCAAAATGCAAGCAGCGAAGAGGAGCTGCGCCGCAAGGCAGCGATTCCTGGTGTACCTCTCGATTATCTGCGATTTATAAAAAAAGAGGATGGGGTAGGTCACAAAAGATGGGAGCCGGCTGCCGGAAGCTTCGATGGTTGGCCGGAGTTGCTTGCCGAAATGAAGACTCTTGATCCCTGCTGTGGTTCAGGTCACTTCTTAGTGGCAGCCTTCCTGATGCTTGTGCCGATGCGTATGGAACGCGACGGCCTTTCAGCCATCGAGGCAGTGGACGCGGTGTTGCGGGAAAACATCCATGGCTTGGAGTTAGATAAACGCTGTGTGGAGTTGGCCGCTTTTACACTAGCGCTCACTGCGTGGAAGTATCCTAATGCTGGAGGATATCGCGTATTGCCGGAGCTGAATGTTGCCTGCTCCGGTCTATCGATCAGCGCCAAAAAAGAGGATTGGCTGGCACTTGCCGGGAATAATATCAATCTGCGGCTTGCTCTAGAGGAGCTTTATAAACAGTTCAAAGATGCTCCCACTCTCGGCAGTCTCATCAATCCTGCGGAAACTTTAGGAAAAGGTTCACTTTTTGAACTGAAATGGGATGAAGTTGGCCCGCTTTTGAATATTGCATTAGCGGAAGAAAAAGATTACGAAAGAGCGGAGCTGGAAGTTGTAGCTCAGGGTCTTAGCAGGGCGGCCGTACTTCTTGCGGATAAATTTCATTGTATTTTTACTAATCCGCCTTTTCTTGGTCTTGAACGTCAGGATTCAAGGCTTGAAGGGTATGTCAAGGAAAATTTCCCTTATGCGAAGAGAGAGCTTGCATTATGCATGTTTGAAAGAATACAGGCTCTCCTCGCAAATAACGGTACGGCGGCGCTTGTGCTTCCTGGAGAGTGGACCTTTGTAAGATCGAATAGAAAGTTCCGTGAAAAACTTCTTGAGACAAGTAGTATTCATGCCTTGGCAAGGCTAGGGTTTAATAGTTTTATTACGGGAATCAGGGCTAATCCTGTTCTTATAATCACATCGCTTGGTCATTCCAATGCAAAAACTGCATCTCTTGATATTTCAAACATGCTGCTTCCAGAAAAGCCGCTAGGGCTTATTAAGGCAGATCTGGATGTTACGTTCCAGCGGCAATGGGAGGAGCAGGTTGATAGTCGCTTCCTTGTGAGCTCATGTTCCAGTGTCGATTTTGAGGATGTTGAGATTTCAGAGTTTTGCGATGCAAGAAATGGAATGTCGGCAGGAGATGGTGCCAGATTTGAAGCTGTTTTCTGGGAAGTTGATAAGCTTGGGGAGGTTTGGGAGTTTCTTCAAAGTTCGGCAGCTAGCTCCGAATTATTCTTGGGGAGGGATAAGATTGTTCGCTGGGAAAAGGAGGTGGGCGAGATGGCTGCCCTTGCTCATTCAGTAAAACATTTAAATCATGCTGCCCAAAATTGGAGGCGAGGTAAACCACTCTGGGGATACTGGGGGGTTGTGGTAAATCAAATTGGCGCGATAACGACTACTTATACTGGGCAGAGATATGATGGTAGCTGCTTTGCAATCGTGCCTAACAATAAAGAGGATGTTACTGCTCTTGTCGCATACTCACAGAGCGGAAATCTAAAAAGCGATTTAAGGAATATAAATCCAACGTGGAATCTTAAGTCGCCCAAGACGCTACTGCAGCTTAAGTTGGACTTAGAGCGGTGGCGTAAAGCTGCTGGAGAGGAATTTCCCCAAGGGTTGCCATCTCCGTTTTCTAATTGTCCCAATCAATGGATCTTTCACGGCCATCCCTGTGGTTCGGTAATCTGGGATGAAGACAGCAAATGGACGGCACACGGCGAACTGCGCGTCGACGACAGCGTGCTGCAGGTGGCCGTCGCCCGCTTGCTCGGCTACCGCTGGCCGGCGGAGCTGGACCCGGAGATGGAGTTAGCCGCTGAGCAGCGCGAGTGGGTCAATCGTTGTTCAGAGTTGGTCGGCTTTGTCGATGACGACGGCATTGTCTGCCTGCCGCCGGTTCGCGGCGAAAAGGCCGCCGACCAGCGCCTGGAAGCCCTTATGCAAGCCGCCTATGGCGATGCCTGGACCACCCCGCTGAAAAACCGCCTGCTTGAGGCCGTTGGCAGCAAATCCCTCAGCCTCTGGCTGCGCGACAAGTTCTTCGAGCAGCACTGCAAGCTTTTCCAGCACCGGCCCTTTATCTGGCACATCTGGGACGGACTGAAGGACGGCTTCAGCGTACTGGTCAATTACCACAAGCTCGACAAGGCTGGCCTGGAGCGCCTGATTTACACCTACCTGGGCGACTGGATTCGCACCCAGCAAGCTGGCCTGGCCAACGGCGAAGACGGCGCCCAAGAACGCCTCGCTGCTGCCGAAGCCCTGAAGAGAGAATTGGAAGCCATTCTCGAAGGCGAAAAGCCCTACGACATCTTTGTCCGCTGGAAGCCCCTGGCCGAACAACCCATCGGCTGGACCCCCGACCTCAACGACGGCGTGCGCCTCAATATCCGCCCGTTCATCTATGCCCGCGACGTCAGCAAAAAAGGCGCCGGCATCCTGCGCTGGGCACCCAACATCAAATGGACCAAGGATCGCGGCAAAGACGTCGAATCCGCCCCCTGGTACTCCCTCGGCCTGCAATACGGCGAAGGTGAAGGCGCGCGCATCAACGACCATCACCTGGGCTTGGCTGAGAAACGGGCGGCAAGGAGCTAGCCGATGATCAAATCCGTCTTCAACTATCCGGTTTCCACCTTGCTCGATATCGAGAGTGGGGTGATTTATGCCATCCCGCGTTATCAGCGTGAGTACACTTGGAGCCGGGCGCAGTGGGATGCGCTGTTCGACGATTTGCTGGAGAACGAGCCGAATTATTTTCTTGGCTCGATCATTTGCATTAATCAGTCTCAAGACGCTTTGTCATTACAAAGCCTGGAGCTGGTGGATGGTCAGCAGCGCATGACCACTTTGTCGCTGCTATTGGCTGCTATCTACCAAAGTTACAGAGTGCTGCCCAACCTGGGCATGGAGCAGCAAATCGAGCTGTATAACCTTAAACACAAGCTTGTACTTAAGAAAAAGCCCGACCAGGCACGGTTAATTCCGCAGGTGCAGAACAACAACCAGCAGGATTACTTCGCTGTGCTTGGCAAAGCCGGAATTCTGGACGATGTGGAGCAGGTGCAGCACGCAGGTAACCGCCGCGTGCTGAAAGCCTACCGGCACTTTTTGTGGCGAATTGAGCAGTATCTGCAAGGCCTGAACGATCCAGTCGCGAGCCTGCAAGCGCTGCTGGAGAAAGTGAATACCGCCACGCTAGTCAAGATTGAGGTGGCAGGGCATTCGGATGCCTACACCTTGTTTGAATCGTTGAATAACCGTGGCGTGCCGCTGACGGCGATTGATCTGATCAAGAACAAGCTGTTGGCCGTGCTGGAAGCCAAGGACCCCGGTAGCATCGACAAGCACTACAACCGCTGGAAGAAAGTCATCGATGCCCTGGGTGATGACTACGCGGTGCAGGAGCGTTTCTTTCGTCAGTACTACAACGCCTTCAAGCCTGACCTTAAAGACATCGTTTCGGTGCCGGTGGCGACCAAGTCCAACCTGATGCATGTGTACGAGAAGCTGATCGCCCATGATGCGGAAAGCTTCCTGCAGGCCATGATCCGGCTGTCTGCCCATTACGCTCAGATCGTGGGTTACCGCGCTGTGCCTGAGCAGCCAAAGCTCTCCGGCCTGCTGTTGTCGTTGGATCGTATCCAAGGGGCCGCGGCGTATCTGCTGTTGATGGTGCTGTTTGAGCGTAAGGACACCCTGGAGCTTGAACAGGAGCACCTGGAGCAGGTAGTGCATTTCCTGATTGCGTTCTTTGTAAGGCGCAACACCACCGACCTGCCGCCCACGCGTGACCTGACCCGCATCTTTATGGATGTGGCCGAGACGGTGCTGGCTTTGAAAGGCCCAGCAGTGGTCAGCCATATTCAGCAACGCCTAACAGGCGAAAGCGCCAGCAACGAGCAGTTTGAGAAGAGCCTGAAAGGGCCGATCTATGAAGACAACAAGGCCGTTTGCCGCTTTGTGCTCTGCGCCCTGGAAGAAAGTCGCATGACCCGCGAGACCCAGGTTGATCTCTGGGCCTTGAAAGGCAAGCAGTACGTTTGGACCATCGAACATATTTTCCCGCAGGGTGAAAACATCCCTGAGACCTGGGTGCAGATGATCGCCAACGGCGACGCTGCCCTGGCAGAACAATATCGCCAAACTTACGCCCATTGCCTGGGTAACCTCACCATCTCTGGCTACAACAGCGCACTGGGTAACAAGAGCTTTGCCGAGAAACAAAGCCGGTTGGACAGTCAGGGGCGCAAGGTGGGTTACAACAATGGTCTGCACCTGAACCAGGCATTGGCCAACGAAACCAGCTGGACCGTGGATAAGCTCAAAGCGCGCACGGATCAGTTGGTAACCGAGGTGATGGCTAAGTATCCGCTGGAATTGCCGCCGAAAGACTGAGCGGCGATGACCACGAACCGAATGAAGACCTGGATGCGCCATGAAACTGATTGATCTGCTGGCCAACGAAGTCCGCGCCAGCGCCGCTTACAACTCCAACGTGCAAGCCGCGCCCAATGTCATTCTCTGGACGGACAAGTTGCGTCAGTGGGAGTCGGCTTTACCCATGTTGCAGGCTGCTCTGCCGGAGCTGATCGTGCTGGGCGACTATGCGCCTGAGCGCAAAACCGGTCCTGCAATCTGGATTAAATGTGTGGTCGAAGGCGTCTTGCCTGATATTGCGTTGCCAGCCGATCGGACGCCTATTGTTTATCTGCCAGGCTATGAGCGCCGTGATTTGCGCGCAATAGCTGCATGCCCTGATTCGCTCAAGCCGCTGGCTGAACTGCAGTACCGAGGCTGCTGGTGGATTTACAGCAATGCAGGTCGTGATTGGACGGTAAACGCCTTCCTGGTCTCCAGTAACGGCGGCGCCGGGCTTGATGTGGCCAAGGATGAGAAAACCCAGCAGGTCATGTTGCGTGTATTGCCCGAGATTCTCGAAAGCGAAGGCGATGACCTGAGCAATCGACGTCTGGAAGCGGCGGACTTCAACAAGCTGGTCAGCAGCGACCCTGTGCGTGACCTGCTCAGCTGGATGAACGACAGCCAGGCCTGTCGTGAACGCTGGGAGTCTTCTCGGTGGCAAGCCTTGGTGGGTATTTGCGAAACCGAATATCACTTCCACCCAGAGCAGGATGGCGAACTTACGGCGGCGGAACTGCTGTGCCAGCGCCAGGGTGCATGGGAGAGCGTTTGGCAACGCTTTTTAGAGTCATGCAGTCATTACCCCCAGTTGCCGCGGCTACTGTTGAAGGTCCAGGCAGATTTGGCGGCCAGCGGTGCCAGTTACCCTTCGATCAACGCCAATGAAGAGCAGCAGCTTGAACGTGATCTGAACGGGCTTTTGCAGCTTGATCCGGCCAAAGCGCGCCTGAGCATCGGGCAGCTTGAAAGCCGGCATGCGGAGCGTCGTAACTGGGTATGGCATGCCCTTGCTATGGCCCCTCTGGCAGGGGTGTTGGAACATCTGGCCGAGATCGCTCAAGCAACCTCAAACACATTCTCGGGCACAGATCCTGAGGAAATGGCGAGTCAGTATCGCGAGAGCTATTGGCGTGCAGATGATCATGTACTGCGCGCATTGGCTTATCCGTTGTCACCTGGTCAACAGACACTGGTGCATGGCCTTCTGAATCTGATTTACACCCCATGGCTGGACGGCGTTACTCGCAACTTCCAGAACCTGGTGCGTAGCAAGGGCTACCCAGGCATTGATCAGGTCAATGAAGCTACGGCGGAGTATGCCGTGGCCGGCGAGGCGGTGTTTTTTGTTGATGGCCTGCGCTTTGATACGGCGCAGCGCTTAGCTGCCAAGTTGCAAGGCCTGGGCGAAATTCAGTTGGGTTCGAACTGGGCAGCATTGCCTTCAGTAACGGCCACGGCCAAAGCGGCGGTAACCCCCGTGCATGATCGCCTGACTGGCCGGATATCGGATCGGGATTTTGAGCCGAGCCTCACGGAGGATGACAAGGACTTTTCCGCGTACTACCTGCGCAAGTTCCTCGACGAGAAAGGCTGGCAGTATCTGGAGGAGAGGGAGTCGGGCGATCCGGCTTCGAATGCCTGGTTGCAAAGCGGTGATATCGATAAGGAAGGCCACGTGAAGGGCCTGAAGCTCGCTGCACGCATCGATACCTTACTCGACGAGGTAGTCGAGCGTGCCGAGGAGCTGATTGCGGCGGGTTGGCGCAAGATTCGAATAGTGACTGACCACGGTTGGTTGCTGACTCCCCGGCCTATGGCGAAAGTCGACCTGCCCAAGCACCTGACCGAAACGCGCTGGGGTCGTTGTGCGGTGATCAAGGATTCTGTGGACTCGGGCTATCAGCAAGTGGGCTGGTATTGGAATAGTGCAGTCAGCATCGCCATGGCGCCTGGCGTCTGCAGCTTCAAGGCCGGTCAAAACTATGACCACGGTGGCCTGAGCTTGCAGGAGTGCTTGACGCCGGTGATTCAGATTCGCAATACCAAGGCAGTCACGGCCGTATCTGCGGTGACCGCGACTCTGTCAGATATTCGCTGGTTGGGCCTGACCTGCAAGATTCAGGCTGAAACCACGGCCGAGGGCGTATTGGCAGTGCTGAGGACTCACCCGGCTGATCCGGATTCTGAAATCACCAAACGCAAGCCGCTTAAAGACGGCAAATGCAGCTTGTTGGTAGATGACCAGTTTGAGGGCAGCTCAGCAGTGCTGGTACTGCTGGATGATCAAGGTAATGTGCTGGCGAAGAAGCCGACACTGGTAGGAGACGAATAAGTGGAAATGGATACGCTGGACCACAAGGCCGCAGCAGCCTTCGAGGGTTACCTGGTCCGGAAGGACCTGGTGCGAACCTTTGCCCGCCAGTTTCCGGTGCCGACCTACGTGGTCGAGTTTATGCTCGGCCGCTATTGCGCCTCTACCGACCCTCAAGAGATCGAAGAGGGGCTTGAGATTGTGCAGCGTCAACTGGCCTCTCGCACTGTGCGCGCCGGCGAAGAGGAGTTATTCAAAGCTCGGGCCTACAAGGATGGCTCGGCCAAGCTGATCGATATCGTCAGCGTGCGGTTCGTAGAAAAAGAGGGTGGTTACCTGGCCAGCCTGCCAAGCCTGAACCTGAATCGGGTACGTATCCCCGACAAGATTGTCGATGACAACGAGCGGCTGTTAACCGGTGGCTTTTATGCCGAGGTCACCCTGCAATACGACAGTGTGATTGCTGAAGAAAAGGGCAATGCTTTTGGTATTTCCGAGCTGCGACCGATCCAGATGTCCAAGCGCAATGTGCTGGAGATCCTGGCGGAGGCACGCAGTAACTTCAGCAGTGAGGAGTGGCGTGACTTTTTAGTACGATCCATTGGCCTGGAATCCAATGCTCTGACCCAGCGTGCCAAGGATGCCATCCTGCTCCGGATGGTGCCGTTCGTGGAGCGCAACTACAACATGGTCGAGCTGGGGCCGCGCGGCACGGGTAAGAGCCACCTGTTCCAGCAGGTATCACCCTATGCGCATCTGATTTCGGGCGGCAAGGCGACCATTGCCAAGATGTTCGTCAACAACGCCAGCGGCCAGCGTGGTCTGGTCTGCCAGTACGATGTGGTCTGTTTTGATGAGGTCAGCGGGATCTCCTTCGATACCAAGGAAGGGATCAACATCATGAAAGGCTACATGGAGTCCGGTGAATTCAGCCGCGGCAAGGAGAGCATCCGTGCCGATGGTTCTATGGTGTTTGTCGGCAACTTCGATGTGGATGTCGAGCACCAGCAACGAGTTGGTCACCTATTTGGCCCGTTGCCCGCTGAGATGCGTGACGACACAGCCTGGATGGATCGCATCCACTGTTACCTGCCAGGCTGGGATGTGCCGAAGATGAACAAGGATCTGACCACGGACCACTTTGGCCTTGTCAGTGACTTTTTCTCAGAGTGCATGAGCCGGCTGAGGTTCGAGAGCCGCGTGTCTGCCATGCAAAACCGAGTTCACCTGGGCGGTGCCCTTAGCGGTCGTGATACCAATGCCGTTAACAAAACGGTTTCTGGTCTGCTGAAGCTGATGTATCCCAATCAGGATATGCCGGTATCTGACGAGGATCTGGAGTGGGCAACCCGCTTGGGCCTTGAAGTGCGCCGCCGCGTAAAAGAGCAGCAGAAGCGGGTAGGCGCAGCCGAGTTCCGTAACACCCATTTCAGCTACTTCATCGGTGACGATGGCGTCGAGAAGTTCGTTGCCACACCCGAACTCAGAGCTGACAACGAGATTGGTGACGATCCGCTGGAGCCAGGCCAGATCTGGGCTATCAGTGAAGGCGGCGCTGACATTGATGACAATGCGGGTCTGTACCGTATCGAAGTTAACGGTGGGCCAGGCTCCGGGGTGAAAATTCTCAACAATCCCGCGCCGGCGGCGTTCAAGGAATCGGTACGTTATGCCGAGCAGAACCTGTATTCACGGTCTGTTCAGCTGGTTGGCGATCGAGACCCTCGCTCTCACGAGTTCTCCATCCAGCTACGTGCATTCGATGCCGCAAAACGAGGTTCCAAGCTGGGAATGGCAGCATTGATAGCCATGTGCAGCAGCCTGCTGAAAAAGTCAGTCAAGGGTGGCTTGATCGTTGTCGGCGAAATCAACTTGGGCGGCTCTATCGAGCCTATCAGCAACGCAGTAAATATCGCTGAGCTTGCGGTTGAGAAGGGCGCGAGCGCACTGCTCATGCCTGTAACGGCGAGGCGTCAGCTGTATGACCTGTCTGACGACATGGCTACCAAGATCGACATCCAGTTCTACCAGGATGCTCGGGATGCGCTGTTGAAGGCGATAGTGGAATAGACGAGCCTTCCTATAAAGGGCTCTATCTAATGGGATACGTTCAGCTTGCGATCCGGAGTATCGATCGAGCAAGAGCGTCTCTTGTTTTTATTCTGTGAAACAGCGGGGCTAACGGCTGATGTCGTGATCGCTCAAAAAAGGCCGGTTTACAAAGGATTGAGGAACAGGGCCTATGGCCAACCCACGCTCTCTGGTGTTTGCCCTGTATAACCACTGGTCGCTGGTTGAGTGGTTGGTACAGCGCTCTCGTGAGATTCCAGCCTTTGAAGCGGAGCAAGTGCTGGCGCTGATCGGCAAAGCCGATCCCAACGCACCGAGAGACGCCCGCGAAGGTGTTCTGCGGTCGCTGATCAACACTGAAGTTCTCCGCGTTCTTCCGAGGGATGAGCTACTCCAGCTCAATCCCTACGTGCTCGAATTCGTCCGTGGCCTGACCCGAGAGCACGAGCTGGGGCTGTCTGCCGTCCTGCAGGCGCGAGTGCAGGCAATCAGCGAAGCCACCGGCCGGCTGAATGAATCGATCGAGAGTAACAACCTGGATCTGTTGCGTGACTCTGCCGCCCAGCTCGCCGAGCTATTCCGCCAGATAGCACTGCAGCTGGATCAAGATCGCCACGCTATCCTCGAAATCGCCGAGAAGGCCAAAAGCAATGAGGCGCATGTGCCGGCTGAACTGCGCTATCGCCAGGTGCTGCAGGCCTATGACGAGTACATCGAGCCGATGGCTGCAATGATGGATACCGGGCCGTCTGGCAGCTTCTACCGCTTGCTGGAGGAGGCGGAGCGCCAGATCGACTACTGCCAGGAGAAGCTGGCTATTCAGGGTGCGCTATACAGACTGCGCATGCAGGTGCGCCAGACCGGCTTCCAGGTCAAGGAGCTGCGGCGGCTTGGCCGGGAAGTGCTGAAGCAATGCAGTGACACACTTCTACCGCTGCGCGAAGAGCTGAGGCGTCACAACAGCTTGTCAGCGGCCATCAGCCATTTGCTGGGCCAGGTGCGCAAGCGCGGCTTGTCTCGAACTTTCCGCCAGCCTCATTTCCCCGCCTGGCGCGCTGAGCGGCCTCGTCGTGTCACGGTTGGCGGTGAGGTGCGCACCATCATGGCTGAAGCGCTGGCATTTGAGCCGGTGAGCTATGCCTTCCCCAATGCGCCCCCGGATGAATCCGCTGCGGCACTTCTGTTCGTTGACGGCGCAGAGCTGCGTGAGCGCCTGGCTGCGAGCATTCCAGTAACCAGCCTGATGGACTGGTTACGCGAGAACTACCCCCATGTGGACGATTCCACTGTCCTGCGTCTTTACCACGATCTGATCAGGGAGTCGGAGTGGGGCTTCCAGCTGGCCGATGAGGAGCGCAGCACAGACCTTGATCGGCTACGCGTCACCCACCACCCCCACGGAATCCCTGCACGATGACTCAAGTCGCCACTCTCCATCTGGGGCGGTTGCCGAACCTCGGGCCGCTGTTCGAGCTGTTCAATGCGGGCAAGCACCTGAACCACATCGCAGAGCCTGCCCTGTGGGCTGAGCTTGAGAAAGAGCAGGAGCAGTACCAGGAGCTGTTCGCCCGCCTTGGCTTCGCCCTGCGTGTGGACCGGCGCGGATTTGCCTGGTTCCACTTCGACAATGCCAGCAGCAACGTCAGCCGCACCACCCGCCAGCTGGCTTTGCTGTTCATGCTGCTGTTCGAGCTCAAGGCCGACGAGGGCATGCACCTGCACCGCTTTGGTGACTGGATCATTGATCGTGCCGTGCTTGCCAAGTTGCTTGAGCGCGGTCATGACCTGCTCTTGGCTGAGGGGCTTGATGAGGACGCCCTCACCGGGCTGCTCGATCGCGCCTGTGTGTATGGCTTTGCAGAGTCGTCTGCTGGGGTGTGGAAGCTACTGCCCGCCGTCTGGCGCTACCTGGATCATTTCCAGACGCTGGCCAGCGAGCCGAGCGAGACGATTGAGGAAGGCGCAGAGGCTGACGAGAGCATAGAGACCAGCGAAGAGGATGGAGCGGAATGATTGACTACGGGTTTCAGCGGCTGGTGCTGATCAACAGCGCCGGTTACGAAATTGCCGAACTGCCGCTGGACGCCGCCGTATCGCTGGTGGCTCCGAACAATATCGGCAAGACCAGCCTCATCAGCGCCCTTCAGTTTCTGCTGATCATCGACCGGCGGCGGATGGACTTCGGCGCCCACGATTTCGAGCGCAGCCGGCGTTTCTACTTCCCCAGCAACAGCTCCTACATTCTGCTAGAGGTTCTGCTGCCCGACTCAGGGACTGTGGTGCTTGGCTGCGTCGGCAAAGGCGTCAGCCATGACTATGAATACTTCGCCTATCGTGGCCAGTTGAAGATCGAGGATTACCGCCTCGATGACGGTTGTCTGGTGGCACAGCCTCAGCTGCTGAACCATCTCGCCAGTCGCAACCTTGTTGCCCAGCGCTACAGCGGTACCGAGTTCACCAGCATGGTGTACGGCAACAGCCGGCGGGTGCGTGGTGAAAACGGCGATTTCACGGTGTTCCGCCTTGAGCACTCGCGCCAGGCTGAAGTGTTCCAGCGCGTGCTCACCAGGACGCTGCGACTGGATAAGCTCCAGTCCAAAGAGGTGAAGGAATACCTGCTGCAGATCTTCCATCGCGACATGTCGGACGCGGGCATCGACTTCAAGCAGGAATGGGACAAAGCGTTCGCGGATGTGAATGCTGACCGCCAGCAGTACCAGGCCGCCATGAGCCAGCGCCAGCGCCTCGGCCAGCTTGAAGCTCTCTGCGATGAGCGCCTGCAGCTACGCGGCAAGCTGGTGTACTTCCGTCCGCGGATCGACCGTGCGCTGCATGACTGGGAGTCCTACTTCCAGTCCCGCTCATCCGATCTTCAGCATGCCCGTGCCGGGATCGAGCAGGCTGAAGAAAAGCTGCAGAATGACCGCGGTGAGTGGCTAGCCGCACGGCAGCTCACCCTGCAGAAGGAGGATCTGCTCAAGCGCGAGCAGGTGCGTCAGGCCGACCTGGAGCGCCGGTTTACGCTGGTCGACCGGCGCGAGACACTGGAGCGAGAGATCGAGCACGCTCGTGCAGCCTATGAGTCCCAGGTTGCTCTGGTGGCCGGGGTGCAGGGGCGCAGACCCGAGGAGATCGCGCGAGAGCGCAGCAGGGTGATGCAGGGCATGCAACGGTTGCAGCGGGAAAGGGCCAGCCTTTCCGGTAACCTTTACCAGCACCTGCAGCGCACGCTGAGTCCGGAAGAGCTGGCCACCCTCAACCAGGTGTTCGCGCGGGATGTCATGACGCTGCCGGAGAGCGGCTTCGTCCTCGATCACGACCAGCTCCTTCAAAGCCTTGAACAATGGCTCAGTCAGGCCGGCGAGCTGCGCCTGCCGGGTCTGGATATACGGCTGGAGGGCCTGCACGAGCAGCACCTCCAGCGCAGTGCGGAAGAGATCGATCAGGAGCTGACAGAGCTCAAGCGCCAGCTGGCCCAGCTCGATGAGCAGCTGCAGGCGGCCGAAGAGATCCGCGCTGCGGAGGCGCTGAAGCACGAGCGTGAGGCTGACTACCAACAGGCCCGCAACGCACTGGTTGAGTTTGACGAGCTCACGGCCCTTCGCGAGCGTGCCGGTGAGCGCGAGCAGCTGCTGTGCGAATGCCAGAGCACGCTGGCGGATTTGGAAAATAAGCTGGGAAGTGTGCAGGCAGAGACCCAGCAGCTGCGTGCACAGCTGGAGGATATTCGCAACCAGCAGGAGGCGCTGGCCGCCCAGCACAGGGAGATCTGCGTCGGCCGTGATCGCCGCGGTGATGGCGAGCCCATCTTCAGCTACCTGGCGGATCAGCCCCATCAGGTGTGGGTCGGTTCTGCAGAACTGGCCATTGACCAACTGGCCGAGTACCTGCGCGAGTACCAGCAGGACTGCCGCCGGCTCCTGAGCTTGGAGAGTGATGTGCGCAGCATGTCCGCTGAGCTGCACGCGGGCGGGCTGACCAAGTTCCAGACTGCGGACGATCCCGAGGAAGAGATCCGCCTGATGATCGAGTTCGGACGGCATCTACCTCAGGAGTTCGAGGCCATCGAACGCAAGGCCCGTTCGGCCGTGGTCAACGTCACGTTGTGCCTGAGGCAGCTGCGCGACAGCCTGAATGACTTTAAGGCCAAGATGCGCCAGTTCAACCAGCTGGTCAGCCGGCGCAAGCTATCCGATCTGGCGGTCTTCAAGATCGAGCCGGAGGACGAGCAAGAGCTAGTCGAGGCGATCCAGATCCTGATCACCACTGCTGAACAGGTCGAGACCGGCCAGAGCTTCGAGCTGTTCGACCACGCAAGCGTACTCGATGATGAAAGCCTGAGCCGGGCAAAGACGCTGCTGATCCGTGAGGGTGAAGCCCGAGGCGGGCTTGGAGTCGAGCACCTGTTCCGCCTGAACTTCATAGTTGGCAAGGAAGGTCAGAAGCCCGAGGCCTTTGCGGATCTGGATGGTGCAGCCTCCAACGGTACCGTGCTGATGGCTAAACTGGTCACTGGGCTGGCGCTGCTGCACCAGATGCAAGACAAGCGCTACTCGGTGCGGGCTGCCTGCTATCTGGATGAGGCGCTGGCGCTGGATGGGCCGAATCAGACCAGCCTGATTGAAACCGCTGCAGAGTTCGGCTTCACGCTGATCTTCGCTTCGCCCGCCCCGTTGGCCACCGTTCGCTACTGTGTGCCGATTACAGAGCACAACCAGAAGAAATTCATCAGCCGCAAGCACTGGCAAGTGCTTGAGCTGCGCGCGATGGAGGGGCATGCATGAGCAGTCCACTGGCAGATGCCCTGGAGAAGCTGCTGGGCGCTGGAGGCAGGCTGGCCTCCAGCCAGCTAACCATGGGCCAGCGACGTGCGCTTGAGGAGTATGGCCGGCGCACGCACGCGGTGCGCCAGGTAGTGAGTGGTCGCGGTAGCCTGTATCAGGTTGCTGCGATGGAGCAGGTAGAGGCGCAGCTCGCCCAGCTGCGGCCGGGGCATGGTCAGCAGTCAGCGGATGAGATCCCGCTGCGGGCGATCAATGTGGCACGCAACCGCGACAGCAAGGGCGGTGCGGCGCGCCATGATGTTCACTACCTGCTGCTCAAGGCGGTGCATGCTGGCCAGTACTGGCTCGATAGCAAAGGCGGGGGGCTTGATGTTTCGCTGCTGACGCAGACCTGTGGTGCAGCTGCCCTAGCGGTGAGGAGCGGTGATGGCTGGCACACAGCCGCACCCTTGTGGTTGATCGAGAACCAGGCGCTGTTCGATGACCCGAGCTGGTTGCCGGCCGGTGCCGGCGGCACTCTCTGCTATTACTCCGGGCAGCTTAGTGGCCTACTGCTGAGCTGGTTGGCCGAGAGGCCTCGAGCATCGCAGGTGATTCTGTTCCCTGACTACGACGGCATTGGGCTGCAGAACTTTGCCCGGTTGTATGAGCTGCTGGGTGATGCGAGCAACTTCTGGATCATGTCGGATTGGGAGCAGCTGCTGAGTCGGTATGGCAGCCGGCAAATCTGGCAGGACACCATGGCCAACTACCAGGACGCGGTAAGGCGTCTGCGAGCGTTGGGCATGCCCAGTGAGTTGGTCGAGCTGTGTGATGCTCTGCAAAAAACGGGCTTGGCATTGGAGCAGGAGAGTGTGTTTTTACGACCGGGAAGTTCTCAGCAACCGGTGAATAAAATGCTTTCAGAAGACCTTGAGCTGATCGAAATTGCTAAGTCTCGTTCAAGTGAGACAGCCCTCCCAGTCAATCTGGATGACTTGTAGGTGTGGTCTATGAGCTGCGGTTGCAGTTCTATCCAAAAAAGAAAGTTGGCTGAATGATTGCGGACGGGTAGCCGCGTGGCTACCCGTCCTGGTTAAGCTTCTTATTTTAGGAACTTTTGAGGTGACTTCTGTAGTCGACTGAGAAGCCAGCAAGCGACAAGCACAGCGATCAGTAATGGTGGAAAGCGCACCATCAGAATCACTAACAGCAATATCGCCAGGCAGCCTGACAGGATCCCGGCAAACATGAATGCCGAGGCAACAGTCCTTAACAGCAGTTTCATTGGCACCTCCTTACAGGTAGCCCCGTTCCGCCAGTGACACGCAGCCTTCGTTCCCCACCACGATGTGATCGAGCGTGCGCACACCGACGAGATTCAGCGCGTCCTGCAGTTTTGTGGTGAGGTTGCGATCCGCCATGCTGGGTTCGGGATCACCTGATGGGTGGTTGTGCACCAGGATCAAGGCGGCGGCGTTGTGCTCCAGGGCTAGTTTCACGACCTCCCTGGGGTACACGCTGGAGCCATCGAGAGTCCCCCTGAACAGCTCCTCGAACGCAATCACCCGGTGCCGGCTGTCGAGCATGAGGAGGGCGAACACCTCGTGCTCATAAGCAGCCAGCAGCGCCTGCAGATGACTGAACACCTCCTTAGGCGACGTCAGGGCGCGTCCCTTGCGTAGGCGCAGACTGGCCAGTTGCTTGGCCATCAGCAGGATGTCGTTTTCCGTCACCGGTGACTCGACCAGGTAGGTGCCGGTCGTGTCACTGGCTTTCAGCTTGTGCAGGCGCATGTCGGCCTCCTTGGTCTTGGTCTGTGGGTGGTGTTTGACGAGCAGCCTGTGCATCGAGCTTTTCAACCAGGCTGGGTTTGGTGGGGTGGAGTGAAGCGGCGGGCGCTGCTGCAGGTGCTTCACCCTCGGGGTAGAACTCCTCGACGATGGCGCTGACATCCTCCTCGCAGTCTTCAAAGGCACCATTGCCGAAGCCTCGTCTTGCTGCCTCATCCAAAGCCGCTTGATCGAAGCCCGCAGCCTGCCGTCGCGAATCGATTTCACTGGCTGTCACCAGTGCCTCGGCCATATCCATGCCTCCGCGTACCGTCAGGTCGGCGTAGAAGATCGGTGTGCCATGGCTCTGGCGAGTGGACTTGCCACGCAGCCGCAGTTCTAGCGGCAGGCATGCCAGGCGGTTGCCTGATATGGCCTGGAAGTAATGCAACCGAGCGGCGAGGGTACGGATGCTGTTGAAGCCGGTGGTACGGAACACGAAGCTGCCCAGCGGATCCTCATCGCCGATGACCACATTCAGTCGGCCATAGGGCTTGCAGGCACCGCCCTTGGCGAGCGGACAGGCATCCGGTGACGGGCATGGCATCGACTGCATGCCGTCCGGAGTGACCCGCTTGCAGGTTTCGCCATTGCCGACGCAAACCGGGCGCCCCGATTGCCGGTCGAACAGCGTGTAGTCGGCTCGGAAATTCAGCTCTGGCTCGTTGAACAGCAGGCGTACCGGGATGCTGCGCAGCTTGTCGTCCTTGCTCTGGCGCAGCTCGTCATTGAGCGGGTGCAGCAGCCATCCGTCCTTACCCTGTACCTGGGACGTGATGGTGAACTGGTCATCTTTCTCCGGCAGTCGCTTGCCGTTCTTCTCGATGACCTTGCCGATGGAAATCCGCCCGAGTACCGGCGGGGTGATAGCCAGACCTTTGAGCATGGTGACTCTCCTGTAAATTAAAAAAGGCCAGCCATACCGGGTGTGCGGCATGGACTGGCCAAGGGGAAAGCAAGGAATGGAAGAGGCGGGCTTCAGCCGACCAGGAAACGCCGAGCACCAGGTTTCAGCAGTGGGTACTTGGCCTGCAGGTAGGGCTTGTCCTTGAGCAGTTGAGCGACATCGAGACCGATGCTGTCCTTGGCCTTGCGCCAGGAGACGTAACCACTGGAGAACTCCGCTCGGCTGGCATTACCCATGGCCTGCTGCAGCATCTGCTTGAGCTCAGACTCGCGTTTTTCCTTGTCGGCAATCGACTGGCGAACGGCTTTCAGTTCAATAAAGGCCGCGACCAGTCCGGCCTGTCCGCTGAAGTCGACGACCTGACCGTTATCCTCCGGGTAGAGGCAGCGCAGCGCCGATTCAGCTGAAGCCGTGCCGTCAGCCGGTGGTGGGGTGTCGGTTTCCACGTAGTGCCAGAACTGGCGCTCCAGCTCGATCAGGCGAGCGATCATCTGCTCATCCCGCTCGATGCGATGGATCTCCAAAGTCTGGCCACCCAGCAGCACAGCCACGTCTGCCGCCTGCTTGCCGGTGACGGCGAGCTGGTGCATTACCTGCAACTGCACATACTCAGGCACGCCCTCTTTCCAGAGGCGTGCCCCGTTTATGCCGGCTGTCTTGCATTCGAGGATCTGCACATCGTCGGCCCCGATGACCTCGCGGTCGATGTTGGCCAGCATCCAGGGCAGCTCAGGATCCGGGTGCTGCAGCACGGCGTTGATGCGCCGCACCTTGTTCTTCGTGCGCTTGCTGTAGTGCCAGGCCACGATGGGCTCTAGGACGTTGCCCCAATACATAGGGCTTTCCTCATCCTGAGGATCAGCCTTGGGCATGCCAGCATCGCGCCCGGTCTTCTCCATCCAGAGTTCCAGCTGCGATTTATACGGATTGAGTCCTACCGCAGCAGCGGCATCCGAACTGCCGATACCCTGCTTACGGATCTGCAGCCAGTCCTCGCGTGGCAGCTCCTTGGTGCTGACCAGGCGCAGAGCCGGACGGGATTTGCTGGTGCTGCGATTCAATGAAGTGGCTTTCATAGTGTTCACCTTGTAGAAATAGAAACGCCCGACCTGCAACAAAGCGGGTCGGGCGTTATGGGGTGGAGTAGGTATAAGTTCAGGCGACCAGTTGCAGGGCAGTATCGAGAGCGCGTTGCTTGATCTGTGCGCCCTGGCCGAACCAGGCCGAATCGAGTCGATACTCAGTGCTGCGTGCCCGGCGTTCGTGATCAACGTATTCGGTCACTGCGTTGAGCAGGCCCCAGGCGGTTCCGCGTGCAGAGTCCAGCTGGCTGCCGCGACCTCGGCCTTCGTACAGCTCCTGCACTTTGCGCAGAGCGCGCTCGTTGGGCAGTTGCTCCGGCAGTGCACCAGTCGGGCTGGTCTCGCACATCACGTTCATAAAGAAACCCAGCGCCTCATGCCACTGCACCTTGCGTTCAGCCAGGTGGCGCATGCGGTACATGAAGTCATCCCATTGCGAGACGGCGATGCCGAGCTGCTTCTTCACCAGATCGCCGTCGAAGCGGGTGCTGTGCGGCACCTTGATCGCACGACTGGTGCCGTCCAGTGCGATGGTCAGCGTGTTGTTGCAGACCACCCGGATGGTGGTGGGCGTTGCCGTGGTGGCCAGAGTACCGTCGCAGGAAGTGGCCAACAGCAGGTAGCCATTCACCTGGTCGTTGCCCTTGAGCGCAGCGCCCTGTCCGGTACGCGCCAGCGCCCAGAACTTACGACCGCCTTTGAGCACGCCAGCGGTTTCCAGCTCGTAGCCGGAGACCTCGGTCAGATCTCGGTAAAACTCCAGCACCTCGCGCGGCTGCACGGTGTGATAACGCTGGGAGACCACCGATAGCGGTGCCTTGGTATCCGAACGGTAGAGCACCTTCTGTTCGGGGAACGAGTGGATCGCGCCCAGATGGCCGATGGCGTCCGACTTGAAGTGCACCGGGCTTTCCATGATCTGCCAGTCCATGCCGGCTTCGCGTTGCCAGACTTCGATGGGCTGCTTCTGCGGCAGGTTGTTACCCAGGCCGTGCCACGGAGTAGCGCCAACGTAGGCCATTTGTTCGATTTGATGAGCCATGACGAATTTCCTTTGAGTGCAGGCCGGCATAAAGCGCCGCGCATAGCGCAGCACCGGCAATCAATAAGAGATAAGGGAGAGGGGAACGGTGGCCGGATCAGGCCGGCAGATTGAAGCGGTGACCGCAGATCAGACAGAGGTTGTGAGCCAGAACATGGCGGTCGAGCGATTCGCCAAGCTGAGCGCCAATCGCACAACCACCGACGCTTCCGGCCAGGCCACCGAGGATGGCGCCAGAAACTGAACCGAGGGTGATGCCGACAGGGCCGGCAATTACGCCGAGTGCTGCACCGGCCTTGCCGCCTGCCAGAGCAGCACTGACGCCACGTGCGAGGCCACCGACTGCGCCGATGGCCGCGCCAGCTTTCATGGCGTGATGGAAAGAAGCGACTTTGGGGGAGTTACAGCGAGGGCAGTGCAATGACATGGGTAGATCCTCCTTGGTGCTGATGTCATTGCAGTTATGTGTTGCTGAGAAAAATTCGATTTCACTCCCCCCCCCCTGCTAGACCTGCTACACCGGCTGCTTGTAGCAGGTCTAGCAGGGGGGGAGCACCTACAAGTACGGCAGAACAGGCTTGCAGTTCGTGACCTCGCCGCTCGTGTCCCACTGAAATTCTCCAGTCTCCAACCAACAAATATTCCGAGCTCCTTCAGATGGCGGCATGGTGGCCATGGACGACAGCGTCGTGATGCCCTAACGCATGTGCACCATCTCCAGTTCCCGAGTGCTTTAAGAATCCCACTCACAAAAAACCAGTTTTGCCAAGTGGTACGGCTAGCAAAATGGTCAGGGTGCTAGGGGTAGTACTTATTCGAAATTTGGCCCAGGAATACGATCCGCTCATACCGAATGTCTTTCGGCAGGCATGAAGAGGGCTGATCAAATGAATAGAGGGTTGGAGCAAAAACAAGGCAGGGCGCTACAAGCGGAAGTAGGTGGAGTGGCCTGTGTCGCGTCAGAAGAACCAGATGTCTTGAATACCTCGCTGAAGAGGGAGGCCATTAGCCCTGGGCTGGAGGCTTCCGAAATCAGGTACATACGAGCTAAGCAGGTTACTCAGATGCTATCCATATCAAGAAGCACGTTGTACGACTGGACGAACCCAGCCTCTAAAAGGTACGACCCGAGCTTTCCTAAGTCTACAAGGTTAAACAAATCAACTAAGCATGGTGCTGTTTTTTGGCTGGAGTCTGACGTGCTCGCTTGGCTCAAAAATTGTGCATTCTGTGGCGAGGTATAAGAAATGAGTCGTGGGCAGCCTGAATGGGGCAACACCTCTTTGAGGAACTATCAGGATCCAGCGGTAGAAGTAGATTTTGACTTGGATAACCTGAAAGCATTTCCCATGATGATGGGCGTTGTGAGGCAAATATCAAGAGAGCTCAAAGTGCCCGTTGGTGTGGCTGTATTAGTTTATTTGGGTGTGTTATCACTCGTATGCCAGGGGTTGATAGACGTTAGGACACCTGCTGGAAGATGTGCGGTTTCATTGATAATTAAAATTATTATGGAGTCGGGTGCTCGGAAGACAACTATAGTAAATCTGTTAACGCGTGTTCTTCGCGATTTTCAGATTAAGGTTGAAGGTGATTATTTACAGGCGCTGGATGTTTGGAAGGTTGCTGATGAAATACATCGGCTTAAATTAAAAAAACTGAAGCGAGCATTGGCAAATGTAGAACCTGAAACGCTGAAGCATCATGAGTTGACTGACGAACTGTCCGATCTTATTAGGGCGAGGCCGGTAAAGCCAAAATCATTTAATTTGATGTTTAGTAAGGGGTCAATTGAGGCGTTGGTTGATTCTTTATATGACGGGTACAGTTCAGTTGGGCTGATGAGCGGCGAGGGAGGTGACGTACTTAATGGTGGGGTGATTCGGGATTACGTAACGATTAACGAAGCATGGTCTGGGCAGGACATTAGAAGTGATACCGTGAAACATGGGAGAAGGGTTATTGTTAGCCCTCGGATAATGATGTTGCTCTTGGTTCAGGAGGAGGTTCTTAACAAATATATCAGACGCCAAGGTGTGGAGTCGAAAGGTGCCGGGCTGTGGGCACGAGCTCTGATAGCTAAGCCAATTTCCTTGATAGGCCAAAGGCACATTGAAAACTTCGAGCGTAGTGATCTTGATCTGACACAATTCGAGTCGCGAGTAACTGAGTTGTTGGAACTGGCATATAGCAAATTTCTTGCAGGGAATTTAAGTAGAACTTTGTTAGAGTTTTCTGATGGTAGCAAGGATAAGCTAGTCGAAATTTTTAATGCTATAGAGTCTGCTTCTGCTGACGGGGGGCCGCTCGAGAAGTGTCGTGACCATGCATCCAAGCTTGCAGAGAATATATCTAGAGTAGCTGCTCTAGTATCTTTTTTCGAAAGAAATAGTCTTGAGGTGGATGAGGATTGCCTCGAGTTTGCAGAGAGTATATGCATGTGGTGTTCACCGTATTATGCAAAATACTATTCTTCAGAAAATAAGGACGAGATAAATGCTGAAAAATTATTGAGGTTCTTGAAGGATAAAAAGGCTCATTTATTCCCGTATGCTCGGACTGATATTTACTATTATGGTCCTCATGGGGTTAGAACTTCTGAGGCTGTCGGTAGGGCTTTAGATTTTCTGCATCGGCAAGGGCTGGTGAGGATTTATCAGGATAATAAAATTAATTATGTAGAGGTTTGTTCTTATGAAGAATAATTAGGTGAATTATAAGCGCTCCATAAGCTCGATCTCCCAGGATTGGGTTTATGGAAAGCTGTAGGTTATGATGATTTTTTGGGCGGCAGGCAACCCCTCCGCTCATAAATCTACTCGGAAATTTTTAAGATTATCTAGTTTTAGTGTCACTTTTCAGGGGCTGATTTTTTATCTGTTTGATGATCAGATATTTCATGTGGATCACTGCTTGTCTGAGTGGGGTGGGATTTATCATTCTTGGACTTTTTAAACAAGAGGTCATATATTTTCTCTGTCTCAGGGTCGGGTTTGATATTTTTTTGTATGGGAATTCTAAAACTTACTGGTTGGTCGCTTATCGGGGGTTGATGCCAAAATTCAGTGGAATTTAAAGCTTCTCTTAGTCTGACTTGTGAATGCTCCTTGCTTTTCGGAGGTCTTGGTTTGTACCCATCGTCTTGAGGTTTACCTATTTTGGATAGCCACTGATTTCTAGCTTCGCCGTTTTTCAGCTTAAGATGTTTTGATATAAAGTTTTTTGCTTGAGCAGCCACGCTTCCGTAATGGTTATTTATTATAAAGGAATCGAGTTCGCTCTGGAGTTTGTTTACAGCTTTGTTATGTGAGTTTATGCTTTCCGCTGGCTGGAGATTAATTAGGCGGATTAGTTCTGATTCAATGTGTCTATTGATTTCCTTTACTCTATCTCCTGCATGTATCCATTTCTTGGCGTCAATTTCGGCGATTTCGACATAGCTGAAATACCCTTCAGTATAGCCAAGGTGATAACTTGCATGCGAGGCCATTAGTGAGGCTAGTTTTTCATCTTGCAGTTCTGCTGCAATCTTTGCCCGAAGGTAGTAAGCGACGGATAGTGCAAAAGAGATTTTTACATTCTCAGCTCGAACTCCAAGTTCCTTCTGTCTCCAGATATTAAAAATATCATCGGGGGATACAAGTGCTGCAGCAGAGATTTTTTCGGTGTGATTGCAGAACTCAGAGAAAAGCTCGTCTGGCCAGTATTTTTCAAGAAGGTTTCTTAAGGCATTACCAATTGAGCTGACATTCTCCGGTATGGTCTTGAATGGCGTTTTGCTGGGCATTTCAATCATCTTGCTAGCCTCTTGCTTTGTTAGACACTAGTCTTTCAAGGTGAGCTCCCAGCTTATGCCAGGCATCTGACATCTCCTTATTATAGCTGTGACGTTGATAAGTCCTCTTGACCTTATTTTCTTCCGTGTGATTAAGGCAGCGCTCAGCCACCTCGGGTAGAACGCCAAGCGCAGTCATGATGGTGGCACCGGTTCTTCTCAGGTCATGTGGAGTCCACTTTCCACCCTTCAGAAGAAGTGCTTGGGCTTTAGCACTGCGGTTGCTCATAGTCCCTTGATCTGGCTTCCGTTGTCTGTCTCCAAGCTGCTTTGTAACGGTTTTTGTACAGACCGGCCCAGTATCTTTAACGTTCGGATAGCACCACTCGCTTTTGCCGCTAATGGTCTTAATGCGTTCGAACTGCTCGATTGCAAATGCAGATAGTGTCACGGTGTGCGCTTTACCGTTTTTGCTGTCTTCACTAGGAATGAGCCAGTTGCCTGCTTTGAGATCGACATTCTCCCAGCGAGCATTCATGAGTTCGCCTATCCGGCAGCATGTGGATAAGGCAATCCATATAGCAGTCTCAGTTGAAACAAGAAGGCCTGCGTCTGGCAAAAGCTTCGCAAGCGAAGATATTTCTTCATCGCTGAGTACTCTGTCCCGCTCGACATCTTTTCCGCCGATCTTGGCTTTCCGGATGCTTGCGGTGGGATCATGCTCAAGCAGATCTCGATCTACGGCAAATCGAAACATTTGGCGCATCAGGCTGAAAATCAACTTAGCCATGCGGTTCACGCCTCGGGCCAACAATGCGTCAGTTACTTCAGTGATGTGGCCTTTGCGGACTTCTTCAAGTGGCAATGTCCCAAGCAGGGGGAGGACGTCCTTTTTGAACATCCGACGTACCTCATCTCCGCCATCTTTTCGATTTATCAGATCAACCTTGGCCCAGTGGTCAAAGAGGTCTTGAACTGTTTTTCTTGCCGCTTGCTTTGCTTCAGCCGCCTCAAATTCAGCCTTCTCGGCAGCAAGGCGCTTTTGCTCCGCTTCTCTTGCGGCTGTCTTCGCTTCTTCTTCGGCCTGGAAGTGTTCGCGTAGATCACGAACGCCGCCTTGATAGAGGCGTGAAAGCTCACCTGCTTTGGCTCTGGCTTCTTTTAGAGTCAGGCCGTCTATTCCGGCAGGGTCATAGACGCCCAGTGGAAGAAAGACGCGCTCGCTGCTTGAGTTCGTATAGCGGAAGTAGAAGTGTCGCTCGCCGTTTGGCCTGAGCCTTGCCATAAAGCGACCGCATCCACGAGGAGCATCTTCAATCAGCCAGGTTGGTTTTGCAGGCTTAGCAGCCATTTGCTTGTCAGTTATCGTTGCCATCGCATTCCTGGCTTGGTCACCGTATGGTCACCGTTTCTCGTAGGCTTTGATTGGATGGTATAGCAATCGATTGGACAGTGAAACCTTGGTGAGGCCCCATTTATAGGGGTTGTAAGGCAATTTTTGGATTTCTTTGGATTGCGTTGGTAGATGAATTACCTTTATGGGGTGCAAGGGGTAGAGTGTTCGAGTCACTCCGTCCCGACCAAATAACTCCACGACTTAGGCCAGTTCAGAGATGAGCTGGCCTTTTTCGTTTCAGGGACTTTTGCGGGACTTTTCATCCTGCCTTCCTCCTCAGTATCGTCAGCGCCGGTCCTCGCGAGTCCGTTGCCGATATCTTGTTGGCCTCATCGATCAGTTTTCCCAGCTCTGCCGCCGAGTAATGACTGGTGATGCTGCCGTTCTTGTGGCCCAGCAGGGCCCGCCTGTCTTCCTCGGTTACACCAGCTGCCCGGAGCCTTCTGCCGAAGGTGTGCTTCAGGTCGTGGATGCGGATCGCGATGATCCGCCCGGGCAGGTATCCCGGGAAGCGCTCTACGATGAGGTATGGCGTCACCCTATGCTCAGGGTGGCCGAGCGCTACGGGGTGTCGTCGAGCTTCATGGCGAGGGTTTGCGCCTCCATGAACGTCCCGCGCCCGCCGCGCGGTCACTGGACCAAGCTCGAGCATGGCAAGCCGAGCCCCCAGGTACCCTTGCCCGACGCGCGTCCGGGAGACCATTTGATATGGCGAAGAGGTGATGCCCCAGGGCCTGCGAAGTATCCGCTTCCCAAGCCGCCGGAGCGCCAGGTTGACCGTCCGCGGCCACGCATTTAACGCTCGGCGCGCCATCCCCTGGTCGGTGGTGTGCGCGATCGTTTCACCACGGGAACGGTGATCGACAGTGCAGGCATTCAGTCCCTATCCGGTCGCTGATTGGGTGCACCGTTGGCCAGAGGCCAAGTCACGAGCGCTCCGAGGGCAGCTGGATGAGATAGTCGACTACCTGACAACGGCGGCCGCCACGATCGCCAGGCTGGTCGAGGAGGGGGAGCATCAGGTTGAGCTCCGGAGGCTGGAGTGGGTGCAGCAGTGGCGCCGAATGGAGGAGCGACAGGCTCGGGAGCGGAGGGAGAAGGCCAGGGCCGCGGCGAGGCAAGACCTGCTCGATGCCATCCGTGCGTGGGACGACGTTCGGCGGATACAGGCGTTTTTTTGCGAGGCAGAGAGTGAGGCATTGTCGCGTACTGACGAGGAGAGGGAAGTGCTGCTGGGGCGACTGGCCATTGCCAGGGAGCTTGTCGGCGAGGCGGATACGCTCGACATGTTGATGAAGTGGCAGGGGCCAGAGGAGCGGTGAGTCGTGTGGGGTCAGCGTGCCATATCCAGGTGGTTTCTCGAGGCTTTTAATTAGTCACTTAACGTGACTAATTTTTATTTTCCATAAACTGAAATGGTTGTGTGTGGTTTATATGAGCTATATTTTGATCACTATGAGTGATCAAAATCCTGGAAAGATAAACCGACTACTGGCGAGCCTTGGTGACTCGACACTGGTGACCAGCCGCTGGTTGCGTGAGCACGGCTATGCCAGCAACCTAGTCGCTCGTTATGTGGCCAGCGGCTGGTTGGAGTCGCCTGCCCGTGGCGTCTACCTTCGCAAAGGGGGACACCTGTCGTGGCAGGGCGTTTTGCGCACCTTGCAGGTTGGCGAGGGGTTGTCATTGCATGTGGGGGGGCGTTTCGCGCTTGCGTGGCGTGGCTATGAGCACTACCTGCGGCTAGGGACTTCTGCGACCGTGACGCTCTATGGCCCGGAGCCTCTCCCGGGTTGGGCCGGCAAGTTGCCACTCAAGGAGCGCGTCGTTGGTTGCGGCAAGGGGCCTTTCGATTTCCCGGCGCTGCGTCTCTCCGGGGGGGCGATGGACGACGCGCTACGCGAGAGAGGACTGGAGCGCCTTTCCCATGACAGCGAGGCCGATGGGTTGGTTTTCGCCACACCGGAGCGGGCCATGCTGGAGCTTTGCGATGCTCCAGCAGATGCTGCCTTGGTCTACGAGGCGGACGCCCTCATGCAGGGCATGGCTAATCTGCGTCCCAAACGGCTAGAAACGCTGTTGCACCATTGCGTCAGCATCAAGGCCAAGCGCCTGTTCCTGGCGCTGGCGGAGCGTCATGGCCACGCCTGGCTGCCCCATGTTTCCCTGGAGGGTGTCGACCTCGGACGGGGCAAGCGCTCCCTAGTACCCGGTGGTCGCCTGCACCCGACCTATCACATCACCTTGCCGGCGGATCTAGATGAGCAACTGGGATAGACGTTATACGGACCGGGTACAGCTACTGGTGGAGATCCTGCCACTGCTGGCCCAGGAACCTGGTTTCGCTCTCAAGGGCGGGACAGCCATCAATCTCTTCGAGCATGACCTACCACGCCTGTCGGTTGACATCGACCTGACCTGACTCCCGGTGCACGACTATGCCCACGACGTACAGCAGATCGAGGCAGCCCTTGGGCGACTGGCAGAGTCCCTGAGGGGAGCACCCCTCCGTCTGCAGGTACAGACTTCGGCGGCAGAGGGCACCCGGGCGGTAACCCGGTTGATTGCCAGTCGTGGTCGGGCTCGCGTGCAGATCGAGACAACCCCGGTCATGCGTGGCGCCGTGCATCCGATCCGGCAGATGCAGGTGAGTGCCCGAGTGGAGGACGTGTTCGGTTTTGCCTCCGCACAGGTACTGGACTTCGCGGATCTCTACGCCGGCAAGATGGCAGCAGCGCTGTCCCGGCAGCATCCGCGGGACCTGTTCGACCTGAGGGCGATGCTGGTGGACGAGAGGGCCGACGAGCGCTTGTGGCGGACCTTCCTGGTCTACCTGACCTGCAGTCCCAAGCCGGCCTGGGAGATGTTGGAGCCGGGGGAGCCGCAAGGTTTCGAGGAGACCTTCAGTGCGCACTTCGATGGGATGACCGCAGAGCCGACGAGCGTTGGCGAGTTGCTGGAAAACCGGGCGCAATTGCTGTCTCGTATTGCCAGCTGGCTTGATGTTCCTTCGCGGACTTTCCTGGAGTCCGTGGAAAATGAAAGTCCGGATTTCGGGCTTATCGGGTTGCCTCATGCATTAGACCTACCAGGTGTTCGAAGAAAGCTGCAGAACCTGGGGCAGCGCTCCGACGTGAAACGCAAGGCCGATCGACAGCTGCTTGGCGAGACCTTGGAGCGGATCGTTGCTCGACAATAGCCGCAAGTAGCAGGCGTCGTTACTTGCCCTCTATTGCGGGTATCAGCCCTGCTCTTCGAGCAATCCACCGACAATCATGAAAATGGTCTCCAAGGTGGTTTAACCCAAGTCACCTCAGCGGCACTCCCTGGTTATCCCGGCGTTCCGCCGTCGGGCTCGCGGGCTGCGGCCCCGTGTCTCGTGGCGAGTCGCGGCCATTCGGCTTTGATCCCTGATACCTCCGGCCCTTGATGGCCTGCGCGCTCCGCTTGCCGATCCGTGGCATGGGTGGAGTGGGGGCGGTCTTGCTGTTCCCTTCACCGTATCACGGCGTTCTCGCCGTCAAATGTGACAACGACCACCTGCTGGATGTGCGCAACGACCCCGCCAACCCTAGCTTTGTTGCCCTGGTCCCACCCGGGCTACACAACAACCTCTCGATCGAATCCACGACCGACGAATTCGGGTTGGGAGCAGCTACCAGTACGGGCCACGCATCCTTCGAACAATGGTGGGAGGATGGCTTTGTCCAACAAGCAGTCAACGAGGCATTGCTCGCCGCCGGCATAACGGACGCCCAGAGGGATGACGCCAGGAGTCTGGTCCGTGCAGCCGCTGCCTCGGTCGACGAGGTCGATCTAGACAAGGGGGGCCATCGCGCCGCCTGGCGCCTACTCTCCCGCATCTACTCGATGGCGAACGCGAATCAAGGGTTGCCTGCAGGAACAGCACTATCACTGGCATGTGGCCTCCCTCCGATGAAGGAGGGAGGAATTTCCGCCAAGACACAGCTTTCGGTTCTGGGAAAAATCGCCGACGAACTTGCAGACGGCTTCAAGACTGGCATCGAGCGCCTGGCACAAGACGCCCAGCAAGGAGTTGCGCAAGCGCTACGCGAACTGCTTTCCCATCTCCAGTCGAATTGCGACGTACCTACGGCCTTCGAGCGTGCCACAGCGGCTTTCTACCTGCCCTGCGCCAATATTGAACTGGCGCCCCCTCCATCCTGGTGGACGACGCTGACCACCGAGCAATGGGCGGAACTACTTGCCGACGAGCCCGAAGAAGCCGTCGGCGAGCTAACGATCCGGTGCATCAATAGCGTGATCCCCATGGGGAAGAGCTTGCCGGCCGTAGTGCGAGACAAAGTCGAGCTAGTGATCTCCACAAGCGAGGAGAGCCAACCAAAGGAGTTCCTGTTGACAGGAGGCTCCCACGGCAAGGTCCCGATGGCATTGCCAGCGGGCTCCAATGGGACTCCCGCGTGCCCTCCACACGTACAGTGGCACCAGCAGTGCGAAAGTCGATCGGCGTCATGCGTCGCGACTTGGCCAGCGAGAAGAATGGGTAGGCCATCAGATCCTGACTGTCGCGTGGCGCCATGTCCCCCGGCAAGGCACGAAACAGGTCGAGTTGTTCCCGCTCTGGCATGGGGCCGGTCATGGCGGTGGCCACAGCCGAGCCGCAGATCAGCGCGCACGGCTGTCGGCCGAGTGCTGCTCGGCGTACTCAGGATCGGAGGTGGCCTCAAAGCTGTGCTGGTCGGCCCAAGCATCAAGGTCGGCGACGGCGTACATGACACGCCGGCCGAACTTACGAAAGCGCGGTCCACCGCCGATCACGCGCTGTTTCTCCAGCGTTCGCGGAGACAGGCGCAGGTAGACGGCCGCCTCGTCGTTGGTCAGGTAGCGCTGCGGCTGGGAAGTGATTGCGGGTTGCAGGGGCTTGGGATGAGTGACAGCAGGTCGCATGAGGTGAGCCTCCATCGTTCAGGACTGCCCGGCCACACCAGCGCAGCCGGATGGAGGCAGTCTCAGCAAGGCTTGGAGGTCTGCTCAGGGTCGTTTTGCGGACTGCCCCGAACGGCCCTTCCCGCACTCGTCGAGTTGTGCCAGGCGGCGGTAGCCACCGAGCATCATCGTCCGGCCACGGTGCACCAGACGACGCACCTTCGAGCGCAGGCCACCGTCGGCGTGCCAACCGCCGGTGACAATGGCTGCTCCAAACAGCCCCACAGCCACCTCGCGCAAGGACGCCCCCGCCAGGGTGGCATCAAGCGCTTGGAGGGTATGCAGCTCCAGCAGCACGGCTGGGCTGGGGCGGCACAGGGTCGCCGCGAACGGTGCGGCATCAGCGGCGACAGCCAGCTTGCCCAGCTCGGCCGCGAGAGCGCAGGAATGTATGCAGGGCCTGGCCCAGGCTCGCACGGCGTGGACAAAGGCCTCGGCACTGATGCCGTCCAGACGACTGTGGCGGCGCGTTCGGTTGTAAAGCACTTTGATATAATCGAATACATCAGCCTGGGCCAGGTAGAGAAAAGCAAAAAGCCCCTGGTCGCGAGACCAGGGGCTTCTTTACCTGGGGCTTTAGCCGGGAGGGCAGCCGCTTTAGCGGCGGCTGGAGGTCCGATATCTAGCCCTCGGCCGGTTCTGCTGCAGCATCGCTAGCAGGTGCCTGGGCAGCCGCTTTCGGCTTGGCCTGAGCCCTTCGAGCCTGTCCGCGTTGCCGCTTGGCCTGCTGCTTGGCGTGCAGTGCCTGGTTGGCGGTTACCACGCCCGCTGGCTGGCCGTTAAGGTCCAGGCGCGGTGCGTTCTCGGTCATGCTGGCCCAGTATCGGCTGCCGCGGCACCAGGTGGCGATGCCTTGCTTGAGCTGTTCGCTGGTGATGCCGAGCAGTTCCAGGTGTTGCTCGGCATCTTTGAGAATGCCTTCCTTGAGCGGAACCTTGGGTGCTGGGTTGACCGGGAAGGCCAGTGGGAAGTGCTTCTGCAAGCGCCAGATGGCTTCCACCGCAGGGTCCTGCTCACGAGGGCTCTTTTGCGGGGAGGGCTGCCGTTTGCGCGGCTTCGGGCTATCGGTCTTCACCTGCTCTTTTTCGGCCCGCAGGCGGTCGCGTAGCTCAGCTAGTTGCTCAAAACCCATTGTTCAGTTCACAGCCTCGTGGTTGATTCGCGGCGCGAGGTTATCTCGCGCAGCTTTTTGGAACGCTAGTCGGGCGGCGACAGGTGTCGCTGCATCCCGGCGCATGCTGACAAGCAATGCAGCAGCATGACATGTGGCCGTGCCGGACCCAAGGACAAGCGTCTGATTCCTGCCGAAAGTGGCGACTGTCGCGCCGCCTTACCCCTTGAAGCCTTTGCCCACCAGATACACCTCGCGCGAGCGCGGGCGCGAGGCTTCCGGCTTGCGGATCATGACTTTCTCGAACGAGCTGCGCACGTCCTTGAGGAAAGCTTCCGAGCCTTCGCCCTGGAACACCTTGACCGCGTAATTGCCGCCGGGCTTGAGCACCTGGCGCACCATGTCGAGGGTGAGTTCGACCAGGTACATCGACGCGGCCTGGTCGGCGACGGCGACGCCGCTGATGTTGGGGGCGATGTCGGAGATGATCAGGTCGGGCTGGCGACCGTCGAGCTTGGCGAGAATCTGCTGGAACACGCTGTCTTCGGTGAAGTCACCCTGGATGAAGTCGACATTGTCCAGCGGGTCCATCGGCAGGATGTCGCTGGCGATGACCCGGCCGTTGTCGCCGACGATCTTGCCTGCCACCTGCGACCAGCCACCGGGCGCCGAACCCAGGTCCATGACCAGCATGCCGGGGCGGATCAGCTTGTCCTTCTCGTTCAGCTCGAGCAGCTTGTAGCTGGCCCGCGAGCGGTAGCCATCCTTCTGCGCGCGTTTGACGTAAGGGTCGTTGACGTGTTCGTTCAGCCAGCGGCTGCTGCTTTTGGAGCGTTTCATGAGGGGGCCAGGCACGGAGAAGCGAATGAGAGGCGCGGTGCCTTGGAGCGGGGCAGGGCGCGCGGTGGCGGCGATTATAAGCCGAGAGTGCCGCTCAGGTTAAATCCGCAGGCCACACGGCCCTGACAGAGGCGCGCGGCGGCGGCTACAATTGCGCGCTTACCTACCTTCTATTGCCTCCTTTGCCGGAGTCACCGGCCAGGATACCGCCATGATTCGCATCACCGAACTGTCCCTGCCCCTCGACCATGCCGCCGATGAACTGCGTCAGGCCATCGTCCGTCGCCTGGGCATCGCCGACGCCGACCTGCTGAACTTCACCGTGTTCAAACGCAGCTATGACGCGCGCAAGAAGAACAGCGTGATCCTGTTCATCTACATCATCGACCTGGAAGT
>Ga0247725_1000284_pt1 | contig 47288 bp, 46 predicted proteins | sample OKSTACKMCFT3sol_FD_183021 | JGI IMG/M metagenome (GOLD analysis project Ga0247725, IMG submission 183021) | Subsurface sediment microbial communities from gas well in Oklahoma, United States - OK STACK MC-FT3-sol | ecosystem: Environmental > Terrestrial > Deep subsurface > Rock core/Sediment...
GCACGACAACAAACACAAGCAAGGGACTGTCACACAGGTGAAATTTACGCTAAATATGCTAAACTTCGCAGCCGTTTTTCATTCAGAGACATCAACTTAGCATGCCACAACAATTGGTCGTCACTGCAATAGGTGCAGACAGAACAGGGCTGGTTAGCCGTCTTGCACGGCTGGTTACAGATTGTAACTGCAACATAGTCGATAGCCGCATGGCTATTTTTGGCAATGAATTCACTTTTATCATGTTGTTATCCGGTGATGCAGTGGCTATCAGTCGAATTGAGCATTTATTGCCTGGGCTAGGTTATGAACTTGATCTGCTTACGATGACCAAACGTACATCAGCCAATCATACTGCAGAGGTCAGCGCACATTACGTGTTGGAATACACCGGAAAAGATAAAGTGGGTACCTTGGGCGCTATCGCTACTTTGCTGGCGAATCATCAGATTTATATAGGTGCTTTGCGCACTGAAACTCTGACGGATGCTACCACTCAGCAGCTGTTAAACCACTGCACTATGACGGTCCAACTGCCCCAAGGTGCGCAGCTTGAAGTGATTAAGCAGGAAGTTTCAGCTTTGCTTGACCAGCTTCAATTGACCGGACGTTTTGAAGCTCAGCTCTGAATCAGAAGCCAAACTCTCATCAAAAGGAAAAACAATGAACAGATTAACCGCAGGACAACAAGCTCCGGATTTTAGTTTGCCAGATCAAACAGGCAAAGTTGTACAGTTGAGTGAGCTACTAAAACAAAGCCGCGTACTGGTGTATTTTTATCCTAAAGCCATGACGCCAGGCTGCACAGTGCAAGCCTGCGGTTTACGCGACAGTAAAACGCAACTTGCGGAATACAAAGTTCAGGTTGTAGGGATCAGTATTGACGCCCCTGCCCGTCTGGCGAAGTTTGAACAAAAAGAACAGTTAAACTTTACCTTGTTAGGTGATGAAGAGCACAAAGCCGCAGAAGCTTTTGGCGTCTGGGGCGAAAAGAAATTTATGGGCAAAATTTACGACGGTATCCATAGAATCAGTTTCCTGATTGAGCAAGATGGTACTGTCAGTAAAGTCTTTGATGACTTCAAAACCAGCAATCACCATGATGTGGTGTTGGCTCACCTGAAAAGCGCCAATTAATCTCCATTAATCCCAACAAAGTGGATACCAGCCGCATTTTCACTACTTTTTTATGGTATCTATTATGCTCAGTTTTTTTATTGCGCTCAAAAAAGGACCTGTTGTATGCATAAACTATCCCTGCTCAGCCTGATTGTCGGCCTTGGTCTGGCGACTCATCCCCTGTTGGCCGAATCGTTAAAAACCGAAAAAGCCACTTTGGACATGCAAACGCTTTCTTCCGGATTAAATCATCCGTGGGCCATGCAGTTTTTACCAGACGGCACTTTACTGGTGACAGAACGCGCAGGCTTTATGCGTTATATCAGCAAAACCGGTGAAAAAAGTGAAGCCATTGCGGGTGTACCCGCTGTGCATGCGAAAGGTCAGGGTGGTTTATTAGGTCTGGTACTGGATCCAGACTTTGCAAAAAACAAAACCATTTACTTTAGTTTCAGTGAGCCCCGCGATGGTGGTACCAATGCCACAGCAGTGGCCAGCGCCATTCTGGATGGTCAAACATTAAAGCAAGTGAAGGTTATTTTCCGTCAGGCCGAAGCCATTGACAGTAACTACCACTACGGCGGCCGTTTGGTTTTTAACCCTGCTGGTGAATTGTTTATTACCTTGGGTGATCGCGGTTCACGCCGTGATGATGCGCAAAAACTGTCAGGTCACTTTGGTAAAGTGGTAAAAGTAAATAAAGACGGTTCTGCAGCCGCAGGCAATCCATTTGCCGCACAAGCAGAAGCAAAAGCCGATGTCTGGTCTTATGGCCATCGTAACTTGCAAGGCGCTGCGATTCACCCTCAAACCGGCATGTTATGGACTCATGAACATGGTCCTCAGGGTGGCGATGAAATCAATATAGCCACTGCAGGTAAAAACTATGGCTGGCCTGTGATTACCTATGGTGAAGAATACGGTGGTGGTGTCATAGGCAACAAAACCAAAGCAGGTTTAGAACAGCCGCTGCATTACTGGGTGCCTTCTATTGCTCCAAGTGGTATGAGTTTTTATACCGGCACTCAAATTAATGGCTGGCAAAACAATCTGCTAGTTGGATCACTAAAATTTGGCCAGTTAGTGCGCTTAGAACTAACTGGCGATAAAGTCAGTCACGAAGAACGTATCCGTATTGGCGCACGCATCCGTGATGTGCAGGCTGGCCCTGATGGCGCAGTCTATCTGCTGACCGACGAAGATGACGGTAAGTTATTACGTTTATCACCGCAATAAAGAGTAACTTATCTCAATGAACTATTTACCTTTTAAACTGAGCGCTTTAGCGCTCAGTTTTTTTTCTGCCGCACTTGCCGCAGAAGACAACAGCATTGCAGTTCCAATCCCGGACGAAATCATAGTAGTCACAGCTCAAGGCCAGCAATCCCCCTGGTTGGGTAGCGCGGCCAGCAGCTTTCGCAAAAGCTTTGATCAACAAGCCCTGCAGATAGATGCCGCCAGTTTATTGCAGCATATTCCCGGCATTCAGGCCGACAGCAGGGCTAACTATGCTCAAGACAGCCGTTTAAGTGCCCGTGGTTTTGGCAGTCGTAGCAGTTTTGGCATTCGGGGTATTCGCCTGTTACAAGATGGTATTCCGCTGTCGAGTCCGGACGGTCAGGGCCAATTCAGTTCAGTATTGCTGGATCAACTCGCCTCTGTTGAAGTGTTAACTGGTCCACTTGCGGTGTTGTATGGCAATGCAGCAGGAGGTGTCGTGTCGCTGCAAAGCCGTTGGCCTACAGAGAATTCGGCCTCAGTACAACTGAGTCACAGCCAGTTTGCCCGCCAGCAACTGCTCTCGGCTGCTGTGGTCAAAGGCAATCATGCAACCTCAGTTAGCCTGAAAAACGCAGAGTTACAAAGCCAGCGCGCGCGCAGTGATGCAAAAAAACAACAAGCTCAGTGGTTATGGCAAAGTGCGTTTGAAAACGATCTAAAGCTGCAGTTGCGATACGACTGGTCTTACGATCCGCTGCTGCAAGACCCATTGGGTTTAACTGCACAGGAATGGCAGGCCAACCCGCACCAGACAGCCGCCAATGCAGAAACTTTTGATACCCGTAAATTTACCAAACAGCAGCAATGGAGCATGAACCTGTCACAGCAGCTTGCCGATCAAAGCTGGCGTCTGGCAGCCTGGTTTGGCCAACGTGATGTAGGCCAGTATTTAGGCTTTGATGGTGTTGCTGCGACATCAGCCGGTGGTGTTGTGGATTTAAGCCGGCCTTATCAGGGCCTGGATGCGTCCTACAGCTGGCAATTTGACACTGTTCGCCTGAGTTTAGGTGGTGCGCTTGAGCAAAGCACAGATGAGCGCCGCGGTTATGTTAATAATCAGGGCGTTCAGGGTGATTTACGCCGTGATGAAGAAGGCGAAGTGCAGTCTGCTGATTTGTATAGCCGTTTTGTCTGGGACTTAAGTTCAGCATGGCAATTCAGTGGTGGTGTTCGTCACTCAGAGCTGGATTTTGATGTCACTGATTTTTACATCACTGCACAAAACCCGAACGACAGTGGTTCCACTTCTTTTGCGAAAACCTCTGCAGCTCTGGCATTAAATTTTGCTCAGTCTGACCATTTGTCCTGGTATATCAGTGCCGGTCGCGGTTTTGAGACCCCAACCTTTAGCGAGATGGCGTACCAAAGCAAGGGCGATGGCCTGAATCTGGGGTTAAAAGAGAGTACCAACCAGCAATGGGAGTTAGGCAATAAATGGCAATTGGCTAACTGGCGATCCAGTGTCGCGGTATTTTTAGTTGAAAGTGAAAATGAGTTGGTGGTCGATCAATCCATTGGCGGTCGCACCAGTTATCGCAACGCCAGTGAAACCAAACGCACTGGTGCGGAAGTATCTGCCTTATGGCTGGCTTCTGCTTCATGGCAACATCAATGGACACTTACTCAGCTCAATGCCCGTTTTACAGAGGGCGCCCCTGATGGCAAGTTACTCCCTGGTGTGGCCAAGCAGCAGGCACAATGGCAAATCAGCTGGATGCCGTTGCAAAGCTCTGAATGGATGGTGCAGTTTGATACCTTGTATCGCAGCAAAATAGCCACCAGCGACCAAAACCTGCTATTTGCGCCCTCTGCTACTGTCTATCACCTGAAACTGGTTGCAGAGTCTGCGCTGTCCAATATGCAGCTGCGCTACTGGCTGGGTGTGGATAACCTGACCGATAAAAACTATGTTGGAGCTGTGGTGGTGAATCAAGCCAATGGCCGAGCTTTTGAGCCAGCCTTGCCACGGTCCGTAACAATGGGACTTAGTCTGAATTTTTAACTCTTTCACAGGGGGGATTGCTGCGGCAATCCCCGCTGGCTTCGGCTAAAAAGTGGATCAGGTTGAACTTCATCCAATTTATTTTGCCAAAGACACTGAAATTAATCAGTGGCTTAACAACATTTAACTGAACCACTGTACACTCTGCTTTACCTTTGCTTTGGGAAAGGCAACAGTGCGCCATAAAGATCATCTATCTCTTTGCTGCTGTTGCATATTTATCAAAAAAAGCTGGGGTAAGCGGGCCAAGTGAATTAAAATTGCCTGTGTTTAAAGCCGGTATGACTGAGTTCAAAAAATAAATGAAGCAATTTGCAGTAAAAACACAACTCATTAAACTGAGCCTGTTCAGTATCTGTCTGGCTCTGACTAGTGCCTCAGTTCAGGCAAATAATGCGCTACCTGATATAGGTGGCAATGCTTTTTCAACCCTAACGCCTGACAAAGAAAAACAGTTGGGCGACGTGATGATGCGTCAAACCAAAGGCCAGTTGCCTATGGTGTACGACCCTTTACTGGATGAATACCTGAACACTATGGGTAATCAGATGGTTGCTAAAGCTCAGGATGTTAAATTTCCATTCCGCTTTTATTGGGTCAATGACAAAAACATCAACGCTTTTGCGACGTTGGGCGGCAATATAGTGTCTCATACCGGCACTTTAGCTGTATCAGACAGTGAAAGTGAATTTGCCTCTGTTATAGCGCACGAAATATCTCACGTGACTCAACGTCACATCGCCCGTTCTGTTGAAGCACGCTCTGAAAATGGTCCACTCACGCTTGCAGGTATTCTGGGTTCTATTTTGTTGGCAACAGTCAATCCGGAAGCAGGTATGGCTGGTATCATGGCCTCACAGGGCCTGGCACAACAAAGTGCGATTAACTTTACCCGTAGTAACGAGCAGGAAGCCGACCGTATTGGTATTCAACTGATGGCGGATGCCGGCTACAACCCTTATGCAGTGCCAGAGTTTTTTAATAAACTGGCGGAAAAAAGCCGCTTTGCCAATACTCAACTGGCCTTCTTGTATACCCACCCCTTGTCACAATCCCGGGTCGCTGACTCACGTTTAAGGGCGGAACAATTTCCTAAACGTTTTGTTGCTGACAGTCAGGATTATGCGTTGGTAAAAGCCCGTGTTATGGCTCGATACCACTATCAAAGCAAAGATGCTCAAAGCTATTTTTTACGTAAACTGGCTGAACCTGGTGGCAACACGAAAGCCAACCAGTACGGTTTGGCTTTAGCATACTTTGATGACAAGCAAGTGGATAAAGCAGAGCAGATCATCACAAAATTACGTCAGCAAGAACCTGACAATTTGTATTACATCGATGCGTATACCGACATATTGCTGGCGCAAGGTAAGGCTGAGCAGGCCATGACGATGCTTGAGCAGCAGTACTTACTGAAACCCAATAATCAGGTCATTACGCTGAACTATGCCAATGCTGCGGTTCAGGGCAAAGCCTACCGCCTCGCCATTCATTTGCTCAGAAATTTACTTTATTACAAAAATGATATTTTTATGGCTTATGAAATGCTGGCTGACACCTATAAAGCGATGGAAGACTATGCACACTATTACGAGGCCAGAGCTGATTTATATTACCAAATGGCTATCTACCCCAAAGCTATTGATGATTTAAATGAAGCTTTAAACCATATTGGTGCAAACAACACCTTAGAGAATCGACGGATTGAGGCGAAGAAAAAGCAATGGCAAACCGAATTAAACCGTCTGAAACGCTTGTAAAATAAAGGCTCAATTTATTTATGATTACGCTTTATCACAATAACCGTTGCTCTAAAAGCCGTGAAGCTTTGGCACTCTTAGAACAAAGCGGCAAAGCTTTTACTGTGCGTTATTATCTGGATCAGCCTTTGTCTGCGGCCGAGTTGATGACGTTACTCAACGCATTACAACTGCCCGCCCGTGAATTACTGCGCAGTAAAGAAGATGAATACAAAGCGCTGGATCTGGCAAATACTCTGTTGTCTGAACAACAGTTGATTGAAGCTATGGTGCAACACCCGAAGCTGATGGAAAGACCCATACTGCAGGTAGATGGCAAAGCCGTGATAGCCCGTCCTGCCGATAAAATGCTGGCGCTGCTGGCATGAGTGCTCAGTTATTAATTCTGTATTATTCCCGTCATGGCTCTGTTGCAGCTTTAGCTGAAAAAATTGCTATTGGTGCCCAGCAAGCTGGTGCAGAAGTGATGCTACGCACTGTGCCCGCTTTGGATGGTTCTGCGGTCGGTATGCATCCGCATGTAACAGAGCAGGATTTACACATAGCTGATGGCTTTGCCTTTGGCAGCCCTGTGCGCTTTGGCAATATGGCGGCACCGCTAAAAGCATTTTGGGATAACACCAGTAGTTTGTGGCTTAAAGGGGCGTTAATGGATAAACCTGCCGGTGTTTTTACTTCATCCGGCAGCATGCATGGCGGTAACGAGGCCAATTTACTCAGTATGATGTTGCCTTTGTTGCACCACGGTATGCTGGTGATCGGCCTGCCCTATCTGGAGCCTGAACTGCACCATACCCAAACGGGCGGCACGCCTTATGGCCCAAGTCATGTCAGTGGTTTATCAGCTGAAACCAGTTTAAGCAAAGATGAACATCAACTGGCCATTCAATTTGGTAAGCGTTTAGCTTTAGCGGCAATCGCTTTAAAAACTTCCGGATTCACTACTGTATGAACGATATTTCTGTGCCTATGGCCCCTTCTACCCGTCTTTACTTATGGCTTGGCCGTATAGGCTTCAGTGGTCTTTTTATGCTGATACCACTTTGGGTTTTATGGTTAGCACCACCAGAATTGGGCAGCGCTAAGGTTCTGCTTGCGTTGTTGTGGACACCGTTGTGGTTCCCGCTCTGGGGTATGATCACAGGCAAAGCTTATACCTTTGCCTGGGCTAACTTTATTGTCATGCTGTATATGATCCACAGTCTGACGCATTTGTGGGTCAGCTCTGGCACAGAGTTTTTGCTGGCCTTGCTTGAACTGCTGTTTTCCTGCCTGATGTTTGTTGGCTGTACGTATTATGCCCGTAACAGGGGTAAAGAACTGGGTTTAAAAATACCTAAACTGAAAGATGATCCAATAAGAACAGCGAAAGACTAATCTAAACCTTCTGTGAAAGCGTACATAACCGCAGAGTAGTTAACGACATGCGGTTATGAACCCAACAATAGCTTTATTTCCACTGAATACCCTGCTGCTGCCTCAAGGCAGAATGCGTTTGCGTTTATTTGAACCACGTTATTTAAGGCTGATGAAAGAAGCCAGCAGCGGTGTGCGCCCTTTTGCGATGGCAAGCCTTAATCCACTGGTTAGTCAGCATCATGCTGACCGTATTTGCCCTGAAGTGACACTAGTGTCTATTGTCGATTTTGAACAATTGCCCGATGGTTTGTTGGGTATTACAGTCGAAGGATTAGGACGTCATCGAATTACGAAAAGATGGCAGGAGCAGGATCAGCTGCATGTAGCAGAACTGGAGCCTATGCCATTTTGGACTGCTGAAAATACCACTGCAGAACAGCAGCAACTCTGGCACAAATTGCAGCTGGTGTTTAAGCAATATCCGGAGTTGGCCAGTCTTTACCCTGAACCTGCATATCAGAATTTATGCTGGTTGGTGTCACGCTGGATGGAACTGCTGCCACTGACACCCCATTTGAAACGCCAGTGGTTAAAGCAGGATTTAAACGACACAGCCAGAGATTTAACGCTCTGGCTGGAGGACAGTCTGGAAGAAATCAGCTGAGTGATTAATTAATACCAAGATACTTATGCACTTGCACACTTAAACGCCAGTTGTGCTGTTTACAAAATTCAATAGCCAGCTGCGTTGCTTTGGCTTTTTGACTGATTGGCTGCAGATAGACCAGTTTGTTTGTTAAATCCAGGCCTTGCAGCAACTCGAGCAGCTCGTCGATATGCTTTTCCATGGCTACAGGGTGCTTAATTTCGTTGGCGCGATCCAGCGCTGTACGCAGCACTTCATAGCCCCCTTTCATATTTACTTTAGGCGATACCGTCACCCAGGTCTTACCCGGTGCCAGAATTTCAAAAGTGCCACTGGTTTCAATTTGCGTTGAAAATCCCTGCGCATGCAACAGCTCACACAAAGGCCGTAAGTCATACATACAAGGCTCGCCCCCCGTGATCACCACATGTTTAGCGCGGTAGCCTTTGTCGGCAAACAACTGCATTATTTCTGCTGACGATAAGCTGCACCAGTGATCCGAATCGGCTTTTTTCTCCAAAATAGCCGCAGGGCTTAATTGCAGATCCGGGTCTATATCCCAGGTCTGCTTGGTATCACACCAGGAGCAGCCAACAGGGCAGCCTTGTAAACGCAGAAAAATAGCAGGAGTACCGGTGTAACTGCCTTCACCCTGAATGGTCTCGAAAATCTCGTTTACTTTATACACTTTATGGGGTTTTCCTTTAGCTACAGGCTCAGATACAGTACAATGCGCGCCCGAAATTTTGCCTATTATAGCGAGAGAGCCTGACAGATGCCGCAAAAAGTTGTTGTGATCTATTCCGGCGGTATGGATTCATTTACCGTGTTGCATAAAGCCATTGCCGATGGTCATGAAGTTTATGCCCTGTCTTTTAACTATGGTCAGCGCCATGTCAAAGAACTGGTCTGCGCCAAGAGCGTCTGTGAAGAATTAGGCGTTGCGCATAAAGTGGTGGATATTTCTGCGATTAATCAGTTACTGGCAGGTTCCAGCCTGATGGCGCCGGACAGCACCCATGAAGATATTCAGATCCCTGAGGGCCATTACGCTGCTGATACCATGAAATCTACAGTAGTGCCAAACCGCAATATGATTTTATTGTCGTTGGCCGTAGGTTATGCCGTATCGCTGAATGCGCGCGCTGTATATTACGGTGCTCACTCTGGTGATCATTTTATCTATCCGGATTGCCGTCCTGAGTTTGTGCATAAAATGAATGAAGTGTGTCAGGTGGCTAACTACGAGCCAGTAGACATTGTCAGCCCTTATTTAAGCCAAACCAAAATTGAGATTTTGCGCGATGGTTTAGCTATGGGGCTGGATTACAGCAAAACCTGGACCTGCTACAACGGTCGTGAAAAAGCCTGTGGTAAATGTGGCTCTTGTCAGGAACGGCTGGAAGCTTTTGAGCTAAATCAAGCAACAGATCCATTAGCTTACGAAGGTTGATGCAGGCTGATTTGCTCTAACAACTGTCGCAGTGGGTTAGCCTCTTGCTGCCCCTGCCGACAGGCTGCGTACATAGTTCTGAATAAACCTTGCTCTCCTATAGGGATAACCGCCAGCAGGCCCTGAGCCCGATAAGGCTCCATCAGCCAACGCGGCAACAACGCCACCCCCTGCCCCGCAGCAATCAACTGCAAAATCTGGCTGCTTTGCGCCACAGCTCGGAATTTTGCTTCCAAACCCGCTGGCGCCAGTACATAACGATATAAATCCTGCCGATCCAAAGGCAATGGATAACCTAATAAAGTGTCCTGCTTTAACTGCTGTGCTGTTACAAAAGGTTGCTGCGCCAGTGGATGATCTGTACTGACTCCCAGACACAACTCCATTTCAAATAAAGCTGAAAAATAACAACCTGCAAGCGCACGTTTGTCTGTCGTCAGCACCAGATCCAGCTCATCGCTTAATAACGCATCCAGCGCATTGTGTTCAATTTCAGCAGAAAACTCGACCGGGCAGTCAGGCTGTAACACCCCAAAAGCTTTGACAGCAGGCATCAGCCAATGAAAGCAAGCATGGCATTCCACAGCCAATCGAATCCGGTTTAAAGCTTTACCTTTGAGCTGTGCTTCCGCATGCGCCACCAAAGGCAGGACTTGTGCAGCTAAATCCAACAGCAACTGACCTTGTGTACTAAAACTCACAGGCTGGCTTTTACGCAGGTAAAGTGCAGCCCCCAGATAAGACTCTGCCTCCTTGAGCTGGTGCGATAAAGCCGACTGTGTCAAACACAGCTGCTCAGCTGCAGCAACTAAAGTACCTGTCTGTTGCAACGCTTGTAAGGTGCGCAGCAGCTTTAAATCAATCATCTCCCAATTCCTTTACAACCAATGTCCTGATAACACGAGCCCTGTTCATACGAAAGCATGCTGTCTTTGTTTGGCATAACCCCTTGGGCAAGCATTTATGAAAGCACGTCAGGAACTGCGGCAGGAGTTTGCTCCCTTCAACTGCAGATGAAGGGCCATATTGGCCCTTTATTTAACCAGGTCATTTACTTAACCGGCAGCTCAAACTTGGCAAACATTCGGTCTATATCGTCCTGGTTACGCAGCATATTGGCTTTTTCTACTACTTCACGGGTTAAATGTGGGGCAAAACGCTCAATAAAATCATACATATAAGTACGAAGGAAAGTGCCTTTTCTAAAACCAATTTTGGTGGTGGATGCAGCAAATAAATGACTGGCATCAATAGACACCAAATCCTTATCTAAATCCTTATCCATGGCCATTGAGGCAATCACCCCGACACCTAAACCTAAACGTACATAGGTTTTAATCACATCGGCGTCAGTGGCAGTAAAGACGATTTTAGGCTCCAGGCCTTTTTCGCCAAAAGCGCGGTCCAGTTCAGAACGCCCCGTAAAACCAAACACATAGGTGACTATAGGGTGTTCAGCCACATCTTCTACCGCAATTTTACGGCTTAAGGTTGCCAACGGGTGGTCGTGACGAACGATCACGCTGCGATTCCAGTGGTAACAAGGCAACATCACTAAATCGTTAAATAAATGCATAGCCTCTGTGGCAATTGCAAAATCCGCATCTCCACGCGAAGCGGCTTCTGCAATTTGTGAAGGCGTGCCCTGATGCATATGCAAAGACACTTTAGGAAATTTTTTCATAAAACCACTGATCACCGGAGGCAGTGCATAACGCGCCTGAGTGTGAGTTGTGGCTATGTTCAGCTTGCCTTGATCTGGCAAGGTATGTTCTTTGGCAACTGCCTTAATGCTCTCAACTTTTCCTAGTATTTGTTGAGCTATTTCAATAACATCTCTGCCAGCTGGTGTAACATGGGTCAGGTGTTTGCCGGAGCGCCCAAAAACCTGGATACCCAGCTCATCTTCCAGCATCCGCACCTGTTTACTGATGCCGGGTTGTGAAGTGTATAAACTCTCCGCAGTTGCAGAGACATTCAGGTTGTGATTGAGAACTTCAACAATATAACGTAGCTGTTGTAATTTCATGTGTCAGTGATCCGTTCTTGGCATATGATATAAACACTATACATATTCATCTGGATATTCCAACTTATTTTGATTTACTTGGAATATATAACCAATAGTAACTAAAAAGACTGCTGTTTTTGTGTCATTGGCAGTACAACGGGATCATCGGGGACAGTATGTCAGGTTCAGACTCATCCATCGACTTTGCAACAGTGCTGGCATCTGCAGCACATGATATGAAAAACTCTTTGTGCTTATTGATCCAGTCCATTGATAACCTGCAACAAGAGCAACAACAGCTGGATACCAATGGCCGGGAGGAATTGTCCCGAATTCACTATGAAGCCAACAGGCTGAATATCAATTTGCTGCAATTATTGTCCTTGTACCGCATTGAAAAAAATCAACTTCCATTACAAATAGATCAGTATTACATCTCTGATTTATTCGAAGAAGTCCTGCTGAAAAATGAAATGTACAGCACTCAAAAAAACATTCAGGTTGAAGTGCAGGAAAGCAGCGAATTACTTTGGTATTTTGACAGCGATCTGGTTAGTAATCTGCTGAACGACATGTTTGTCAATGCATTGCGTTATACAAAAAGTAGATTGTTACTACGGGCAGAACTGACCGAATATGGCCTCGCTATTGAATTACACGATGACGGCCCTGGCTATCCTGAATTTATGCTGGAAAATGCCGATACCCTAATGAAAAATTTAAATTTGGCAGCAGGCCGCACAGGTTTAGGCCTGTTTTTTGCAGGGTTAATAGCCAAAGCGCATAAAAATCATGGTAAAACTGGTTTTATTCGCTTAAGTAATGGTGGTCTGTATGGCGGTGCCATGTTTAGTCTGTATTTACCCTGACCTTACTGTAGATATGTTTCAAGGCCCGCCTTAAAATCAGGCCTTAGCTGAAATCCCCTCTTAGAATCTGGGGGCAACGGAGTTTAGATGCTTTTTACTATTATCATTGTACTGGTTGTTGCACTGGTGGTTATCGCCGTGATTGTCAACGCAGTGCAGCAACATAAAGAGCGGCTGGCATCGCTGAAACGCGCTGAGTTTTCGAAACTCAGATCGCTGCTCGAAGATACAGAAGACATTCTGTTGAATGCGGCCAATGTGCCTATTACCAAAGGCATCACACAAATGCTGCTAAAACGTATAGTAGTCACTCTCAAAGCTATGCTTGAGTTAGAGCCTACTTCAAAAGACCTTAAAAAGCGTATTGGTGAAACAGAATCGCGTTTGCAGGAAACGGCAACAGGTGATCTGACCGTCGAAGGCTTAACCATGCCAGACAACGATAAGCAAATTATCGGTATGATCCAGGGGATAAAAAAACTGCGCACAATTTTGCGCTCGGAACATGCCCGCGGCAATATTGATACACAAACCGTAGTACAGGAAGACAGACGGCTGGAGATGCTGCAGCTACGTATTAATGTTGAAAGCCAGGTGAAGCGTGGCCATCAGGCTCGTTCAAGCAATATGTTGGGCTCAGCACGTCAATGCTACGAAAAAGCGCTCACTACTTTATCGAACTGTGCTCATATAGATGACTATGTAACAAATCGTAAAAGTGAAGTGATGACCATACTGGAAGATATTGCCACTGAACTGAAAGATGGTAACCTGCGCGACAGGCAGAAAAAAGCAGAGCAGGAAAACAACGATTTGGATGTACTATTTGCCCCGAAACGTAAGTGGTAACTATCCCTGCGTACTTGAAGCTATAGCTTTGTTGACTGCGTACTCTCGCCCCAGACATATAGACAAAATATGTACTTAGCGTTGCGTGCGCATTCTCGCCTCAATCCAATTGCACATAGGACTTCTATGCTGCTGGAGCCTCACTCACTTGTCGCCTCCCTGCAATTCCAATTACTTTGGGTATAGTACTCAGACATTAAAAAAGGCGCCTCAGCGCCTTCTTTATTACAGTGAAATCACTTCTCTTTTTCTTTGGTGACTACCCAGCGGCCATTTTCGAACCAGGCAGACCAGCCTGTAGCTTTGCCTTCTTTTTCCGTCATCACATACTGCTGCTTTGTTTTGCGACTCCAGCGGATGATGGTCGGATTACCAGAAGCATCAGCTGCAGGAGCTTCTGCCAGATAGTGGAACTTCGGCATAATACGATCTTTAAAGCGAGCCAGTTCAGACACCAGAGGCGCTCGTGTTTCCCTGGATTTAGGGAAAGTCGCGGCAGCGAGGAATAAACCGGCGGCACCATCACGCAACACAAAATAGGTATCTGACTTTTCGCATTTGAGCTCAGGCAAATGCACCGGATCTTCTTTTGGCGGCGCAGCTTCACCATTTTTCAGCAGCTTACGGGTGTTTTTACAGGCGTCATTGGTACAACCAAAGTACTTACCAAAACGGCCTGATTTGAGCTGCATATCGCTGCCACACTTTTCACATTCGATCAGCGGGCCGTCATAACCTTTGAGCTTAAACACACCGGTTTCAACCAGATAACCATCACAACCCGGGTTATTACCACAGACATAAAGCTTACGCTGCTCGTCTATCAGGTAATGATCCATGGCAGTGCCACATTTAGCACAACGCTTTTTATGACGCAGTACTTCGGTTTCCAGTTCGTCATCGTCGGCTACTTCAACCGCATCATCACCTGGTGTCAGGTTCATGGTGGTGGTACAACGCTCTTTCGGCGGCAGGTTGTAGCCTGAACAGCCCAAAAACACCCCGGTAGAGGCGGTACGAATACCCATCTGACGGCCACAAGTCGGGCAGGCAATGTCAGTCAGCACAAACTGATTGGTGCGCATGCCACCTTGCTCAGGATCAGATTCTGCGGTTTTTAACTGATGAGAAAAATCACCGTAGAATTGGTCCAGAACCTTCTTCCACTGCAGTTCGCCCTGAGCTATATCATCCAGCCGGACTTCCATATTAGCGGTGAAGTCGTAACTCATTAAATCGCTGAAGTTTTCGACTAAACGGTCTGTAACAATTTCACCCATTTTCTCAGCATAGAAACGACGGTTGTCTACTTTGACATAACCACGTTCCTGAATAGTGGAGATAATGGCTGCGTAAGTCGAAGGACGGCCTATACCGCGTTTTTCCAGTTCTTTCACCAAACTGGCTTCGCTAAAACGTGCCGGTGGTTTGGTAAAATGCTGAGCAGGAGCTAACTGTTCCAGCGTTAAGGTTTCGCCCGGTTTGACATCCGGCAGTTCCAGCTCTTCTTCATCTTTGCGTTTTTGCGCAGGCTGCACTTTGGTCCAGCCGTCAAAACGTAATACACGGCCTTTAGCTTTTAATTCAAAGTCAGCTGCGGTGACAGTGATGGTCGTCACATCATATTGAGCTGATGGCATTTGGCAGGCCACAAACTGGCGCCAAATCAGCTCGTAAAGCTTACGGGCATCGGCTTCCATATCCTGCAGACTACTGGCCAAAACAAACACATCAGATGGACGAATGGCTTCGTGCGCTTCCTGAGCATTGGCTTTGCTGCCATAACTTAAGGCTTGTTCCGGCAGATACTTAGCACCAAAACTTTGTTCAATATAATCGCGACAAGCGGTCAGTGCATCCACACTTAAGTTGGTCGAGTCGGTACGCATATAGGTAATGTGACCGGCTTCGTACAAGCGCTGCGCCAGCATCATGGTTTTTTTCACACCATAACCTAAACGGGTACTGGCAGCTTGTTGTAAGGTCGAGGTGATAAAAGGCGCCTGAGCTTTACTGCTCGATGGCTTATCTTCGCGCTCAGTGACTTGATAGCTGGCTTTTTGCAACACAGCCACAGCAGCATCAGTCTGAGCTTTATTTTCCGGTCTGAAGGCTTTTCCGGCCTGTTTAGCCACATCCAGTTGCAGGTTTACACCCGCTTTGGTCAGGGTGTCTGCAGCAACAGTCCAGTATTCTTCCGGCACAAAAGCTTTAATTTCACGCTCACGCTCTACCACTAAACGCACTGCGACAGACTGCACACGGCCAGCAGATAAGCCACGGGCGACTTTTTTCCACAACAATGGCGACACCATAAAGCCAACAACCCGGTCTAAAAAGCGACGGGCTTGCTGCGCATTTACACGGTGCTGATTCACTTCACCTGGTTCAACGAAAGCATTTTTAATGGCGTTTTGAGTGATCTCGTTAAACACCACACGCTTAAACTTCTGATGTTCGCCACCAATAATTTCCTGAAGGTGCCAGGCTATCGCCTCCCCTTCGCGGTCTAAGTCTGTTGCCAGATAAACAGTGTCTGCCTTTTCAGCCAAAGCCTTCAGCTCTTTGACGACTTTCTCTTTGCCAGGCAAAATTTCATAGCGGGCCTGCCAGTTGTTGTTTGGATCTATACCCATACGTTCAACCAGAGCCTGATACTCTTTTTGCTCTTTGCTGAGCTTCGTCTTGTCTTCTTTGACTTTATCTTTGTTGCTGCTCGTTGGCAGATCGCGGATATGGCCTACGCTGGATTTGACGATAAAGTCATTTCCAAGGTACTTATTGATAGTTTTAGCTTTCGCTGGTGATTCGACTATGACTAGTGATTTCGCCATTTTATGATTGAGATCCCTGACCTTTTAGCGTGCCGGCGGGCACTTCTTTTTTAACGTATATCCGTAAACTCAAGTTGTGACAAGAGAATAAGTTCATTATTATGCCAGAAGGTCACAATTTAGTGACTTTTCGCTGAATAAATCAGCGGCTCCTGCATAAAGTAAAAAAGTCACAGCAAAGAGGCAAGCTCAACGGCTGACTATCTGGCTATGGCTATAACTACGGGGGTTAGTTTCCCAGAGTCACTGCAGTTACGGCCGGTAAAGCTGTGATTTTCAGTGCCAGCGGAAAAAAATGAAGCAACGGCCGCAATAATAATAAAAGCAGAGCCCCTTCCCAAAAATGAAGGAATAAAGCAAAAATGAAGTTCTTTGAAGCAAACTTTGACGGCCTCGTCGGGCCGACACACAACTATGCCGGATTATCCATCGGCAACGTTGCCTCTCTCAATAACGCCAAAAATACCTCCAGTCCGAAACAAGCTGCTAAGCAGGGCTTGCAGAAGATGAAATCTCTGTCTGAACTGGGGTTAATACAAGGCGTACTGGCGCCACAGGAACGACCTGATGTCTATACCTTAAGACGTTTAGGTTTTACCGGCACTGACAGCGAAGTGATTAGTAAAGCGGCAAAACAAGCGCCCGCTGTACTGAAGGCCGTCTGTTCGGCCTCCAGTATGTGGACAGCCAACGCCGCCACTATTTCGCCCAGTGCAGATACGGCGGATGGTAAGATTCATTTTACTCCGGCGAACTTAACCAATAAGTTTCACCGCTCACTGGAACCTGTCACCACAGGTCGTATTCTCAAAGCCATGTTCAGTGATGACAAACATTTTGCGCATCACCAGCATCTGCCGGACAACGACCACTTTGGTGATGAAGGTGCAGCCAATCATACCCGTTTATGCAGTGACTACGGTAAGTCAGGTGTCGAGCTGTTTGTATACGGCCGCTACGCCTTTGACTCATCTAAACCTGCGCCTAAACGCTTCCCTGCCCGGCATACGCTGGAAGCCTGTGAAGCTGTAGCCCGTCTGCACGGCTTATCCGAGAACGGTGCTGTGATGATGCAACAAAACCCGGACGTGATTGATCAGGGGGTGTTTCATAACGATGTGATAGCAGTGGGTAACCAGAATGTGCTGTTTTTCCACGAACAGGCTTTTGTTGACACCCAAAACAAGCTGGACGAAATTCGTCGTAAGTTTGGCTCCGCTGCTGATCTGCATTTTATTGAAGTCAAAACCTCTGAGGTGTCGGTCGCAGAAGCCGTGAAAACCTATTTGTTTAACACTCAACTGGTCACTTTACCCAATGGTGATATGGCTATTATCGCGCCAACAGAATGCCGAGACAGCGCTACCGTAGCTGCTTATCTGGAGCAGCTGACAGGCCGTGGTACTCCGGTGCGCCAGGTGCATTATTTTGATGTCAAACAAAGTATGCAAAATGGCGGTGGTCCGGCGTGCTTACGCTTGCGTGTGGCCATGAGCGACGCAGAACATCAGGCTGTTAATCCGGCTGTGCTGATGAACGACAGCTTGTTTATCCGCTTAAATCAGTGGGTGGACACGCACTATCGTGACGAGATCAGCGAAGCCGATTTAGCCGATCCTCAGCTGCTGGTTGAAAGCCGTCAGGCGTTGGATGAGCTGACAAAAATCCTGAAACTGGGTTCTGTTTATCAGTTCCAGCGTAATTGACAAATTAACTGACAGATTAACAACATAAGGCGGATGAACATTCCGCCTTTTTTATGCCACGGCACAGACAACAGCTGCAGCTTAGCTTTAATTGGTATTGCTGCACAAAGCGCCGCTACCAAAAGGATTACTTGCCGGTTTAGCGGTCTCATCTGAGACATACTCACCCGAAACCAAAATCCGATATTCCCGGCTTGCGATGTTTTCAGTGCCATCGGCAAAACCTGTCACAGACAATAATACTCTGGTCCATGGGGCAAAATCTCTGGTATAGGTTAAATCAAAGGTAGCAATACCATTGTCATCAGCTTGCACTGTACGGGGAACCGAAGCCACATTACCCGGTGTTAGCTGACCATTTCCATTGAGGTCTTCACCCGGATCCAAAATGCCATTGTTATTCACATCTTCACTTGCACAATCAGGGCTGGTGATCACGGAATCCCAATACTCAAAATCAATTAGATCGGGAACTGCCATCCAAAAGCCTTTGTTATAGCTTAAAGGCACTACAGAAACGTTCAACTCCTGCCCCGCCACAGGATTACCTGAAGAATCCGTGACCAAAATCGAAAATTCCTGTGCAAACAAAGAATTACTTGGAGCGATGATGCTATTGCCTGTACCAAAGCGGAAAAACAAAGTCCTGGATCCGACCGATACAGGAGTGTTACCTCTGACCACTGGCGTCGTATTAAGGACTGTTGCTAAAACGTTTAAATTCGCTCCTGTCCCAGCCCCAGTCGTATTGTCAGCCGTAAAGACTGTACTGGCGAGCCCCTGAGAATCGGTGATCGCCACTGCCGGATTAATTTGGCCACCAGGAGCGCCATCCAGAGTAAAGGCCACTGAGCGGTTTTTCACAGGATTATTATTTTTATCACGCACGACAGAGCGAACAACGCTTTGTTCACCTGGGCCTAACTGAGCAGGAAAAGCGGACACGGCTATGGTATCCGGCACTGTGGCAATAAATTCAATCTGAGTTTGAGTGGTCAATAAATCCGTGGCTCCGGGCCGAACTTCAGTCGCTGCAATATTGGCAAAACCAGCAAAATTGGAGGCAACCAAAACCGAAGCCTGACCTTGCGCATTCGTTGTTTGATCCACAGAAACCTGAGTAACATTTCCTGTCAGTAATCCCAAAGTTCCTCTGGTGGTAGTGAAGTTCAGCGCTTTGCCGGCATTAGGTAAATTGTTCACCAGCCATTCCGCGGTAAGCGACTGCTCAATGCCAAGTGGGACTTCTATGACGTCCGTATTTAAAAAGCGGAACTGATCTGCCTGAATGCTGATGGTAGCAACAGCCGTAGCGCCCAGCCCCACAACAGTCAGCTCATCTGTACCGCCCTGGACTGCTCTGTAGGTGAAGGAGACCCGACCGCTATTGCCAGCTGTGACCAGTGAAGTGCCGCTGACAGGATTACCTAAAGCTGATGTCACAGTTAAAGTTCTACCCTGAATACCTTTGCCATCAAAGTCAGTTAAATCTGCAGTAATGGAGACTTCGTCAGACAACACCATCGAGCGTGGGGCACTGATCAGAATGGCTGTGCCTATGACGTTAATATCTAATGTAGCGAGTTTATCTCCCACCGCTGCCGTGACAGTGATAGTCCTTAGTGAAGGGTCTACACTGCTGGACAGGTTGGCTTTGGCTACGCCGTCCGATTCTGTCACAGCACTCACCACCTCCAGTTGACCGGAACTGGTACTGAATTGCACAGTCACTCCGGGCTGCAGTACATTGTTGGCATCGAGAACGACCGCTGACACCGCCACCTTTGCTGTATTGCCTGAGCCTAATTGCAGGCTGTCTGCAATGAGACGAAGTGAGCCCACAGGCTTTTCAGGTTCCACATCATCAGCATCTCCGGCTGAAGCAAAACTGATGGTCGCAGATTGTCCGCCGGTTAAAGTGGCGGCTATAGTGCCGGCGCCACTTTTGGTACCAACAACAACCCCTATCACCGCAACACCACTGCTATTTGTCTGCGCTGTGCCGGCTTCGTTATTAAAACTGGCCAGAAGCGCGTCATTAAAACTAAAAGTGACCAACTGACCTGCCATAGAACGACCGGTTGAAGAGGTTAAAGTCGCAGTTAAGGTCAGAGGCTGGGCTTTACTCACTTCTGAGGACACCACAGCAGATGCGCTTGTTAACGCCAGACTGATGCTTATCACTTCGGTAGAGCCGCCACCGTCATCGTCGTCACTAATGGTGCCTCCACCACCGCCACAGGATGCCAACAGAAACAAAAGAATGATGACAAAGTAGCACCGGACTCTAAGCATCTGGATTCTCCATTGGATGCGCTAACTTATTGTAATTATTCTAGCTTAGTCGAAACTTTCAGATGGGGTTAAGCCAAAGCGTAAAATAATTCAGTTCGTTGTGGTTTTTCTTTTGACTCACAAACTGTTAGGCTTAGCGACATTTTCTGGTCTGATAAAAAATAGAAATGACGTCTAAAAAGAAATTGGGTCTAACTCCACGTATTCTGATCGGTATGGCACTGGGTATCCTGGTCGGTGCATTGTTTAAATTTCTGTTAGCAGGTGAAGCCGAACGGACCTTGAGTTTATTTGGCGCTGAATTAGGTCTGCGGGCATTTTTTGTTGACGGCATTTTTCATGCTGGCGGGCAAATTTTTGTCGCAAGCTTAAAAATGCTGGTGGTTCCTTTAGTTTTTGTCTCTTTGGTCTGTGGGACCAGTTCGTTAAGTGATGGCAGTACACTTGGGCGCCTGGGAGGCAAGTCTGTAGGTTTGTATATTCTCACTACAGCCATCGCCATCGCCATCGCCATCTTTTTTGCACTGCTGGTGTCTCCGGGTACTGGTGTACAAATGACGGCAGATGCAAATTTTAGCGTGCAACAAGCACCGTCTATTACTCAAGTCTTTATCAATATGTTCCCAAGTAACCCGGTTGAAGCCATGGCGAAAGGAGAAATGCTGCAAATTATCGTCTTCTCAGTGCTATTCGGATTAGCAGTTGCACTCACTGGTGAAGCAGGCGCCAGAGTTCGGGCTTTGTTTACTGACTTAAATGAAGTAGTGATGAAGCTGGTTGGCTTTATGATGGCTTTAGCGCCTTATGGCGTATTTTTTCTGATGGCCAAACTTTTTACCAGTTTAGATTTGAAAGATCTGGAAAGCCTCGGCTGGTATTTCAGCACTGTACTTTTTGTATTGTTCTTCCATGGTTTCATTGTCTACGGTTTGTTTATCGGGGTCTTCGGCGGTTTAAATCCACTGATGTTTTTCCGGAAAATGAAAGATGCTGCTTTGTTTGGTTTTAGCATGTCCAGCAGCAACGCGACTATTCCTGTTAACATGGAAACTACGACAAAAAAACTGGGGGTCAGTAACAATATTGCCTCCTTCACTATTCCTTTGGGCGCAACCATCAATATGGATGGAACCGCCATTATGCAGGGTGTTGCCACTGTATTTATTGCACAGGTATTTCAGGTTGATTTAACCACTATGGACTATCTGATGGTTATTTTGACAGCCACTTTAGCTTCTGTAGGAACTGCTGGAGTGCCAGGCGTAGGTTTGATTATGTTGGCTATGGTTTTGCAGCAAGTCGGTTTGCCTGTCGAAGGTATAGCGCTGATTATTGGTGTAGACCGTCTATTAGATATGACCCGCACTGCGGTGAATATCACAGGTGATGCCATGGTCTCCTGCCTTATCGCCAAAAGCGAAAATCAGTTTGATGCAGAATGTTTTAACAACCCCGATGCCGGTAGAAACAGTTAAAACTTCACTGATAAAAAACGCCGCATTATGCGGCGTTTTTTTTGGCATTCACAGTTACCAGCGGATCCAATACGCTTTTTCAACAAGCTTACTGACGTTAAACTGCCGCTGTGCAAAAGGCCGTCCCGTCAGATTTCGCAGCGCCACTAACTCCACAGAGGCCGCATAATCAAACAGCTGCCTAACTTCCTGCTCAGTCACTGAAAATGGTGGTCCGGACATTTCTTCTTGTGGATACTCCAAACTCAACAGCAACAAAGAAACGGGTCCAGTACACAGTTTTTTTAATTGCTTTACATAGTCAATGCGCATCTGCGAAGGTAAGGCAATCAGTGCTGCTCTGTCATAAATCAGCCCAATTTCGTCTAGTTGTTCTGGCTTTAAAGCAAAGTAATCACCTTGCCAGATATCCACAGACTGATGACTAAAGTGCTGAAAATCGCCTTGTGCTGAAACAGAGAACTTTTGCTCCTGCTGCTGATAAAACTGCTGGCAGGCCAATTCAGACAGCTCTGCACCTATCACTTTTCCCTGCTGAGATAACCACCACAGATCCAGGCTTTTGCCGCACAAAGGCGCAAAAACAGCCTTAGAGCGATCCCAACTCAGCTGAGATACCAGTACAGGTAACACCGGGTGAACATCATATTGATGAAAACCTATTCGTTGTTGTTGCCAACAGTTATGCCAAAATTCCGAATGCATCAGTTAACGCCAGAAACTAAGTTGCGACAATTTATGCAAACTGCTGCTTAGCGCCGTGCTTGCTGCCAAACCCACTTTTTCTGCCAGTTTAAGCTTAAGCTGATACTTCACCTGCACTACCTTTTTACTGTGAAATTGCTGCACTAAATAATCATCACTGGTTTGCAGTTGGTCGATTAAATGTAAATCCAGCGCCTGATAACCAAACCAATGCTCACCTGTTGCAACCTGATCTATATCAAGTACAGGTCTGTGTTTATGCACAAAGTCTTTAAACAACACATGAGTTTGTTCCAGTTCCTGCTGAAACTTCTCACGGCCCTTGTCCGTATTCTCAGCAAAGACTGTGACTGTGCGTTTAAATTCGCCTGCAGTGAATTGTTCTACATCTATATGGTTCTTCTTCAACAGCTTATGGAAGTTAGGTAACTGAGCAACCACACCAATAGAGCCAACAACAGCAAAAGGTGCTGCTAAAATGCGATCGGCAATACAGGCCATCATATAACCACCACTGGCCGCTACTTTGTCGACAGCCACTGTCAGGCGAATATTGTGCTGTTTTATCCTATCAAGCTGAGACGCAGCCAAGCCATACCCATGCACCACCCCACCCGGGCTTTCCAGCCGGAGCAATACTTCATCTGTGGCCGTTGCAACAGCTAACACAGCTGTTACTTCTTCGCGCAAGGCGTCCACCTCATGCGCATCCATACTGCCATTAAAATCCAATACAAAAAGCCGTTCTTTTGGCTCATCTTTTTGTTTTTGACTTTTTATCCAGGCTTTATAGGCTTTTTTATCCAGCAGTTGTTGTTGTAAATCGGCGGTCAATTCGCTGTAATCTTCTGACAGGTCGCTAAACTCCAGCTCACCTTTTTTCGTCTTTTGTCTGGCGGAAACCACCAGAACGATAATCACAGCGACAGCTATCACCACAGTGGCGGTTTTCGCCAGAAATAAACCATATTGATATAAAAATTCCACTTTTATTCCTTTTCGAGAAAAACTACAGGCATTGTAGCTTGATAGTCATAAAAAAAGCCCAGCAAGCTGGGCTTTTTATAGGTGGTGGGACCTCTAGTTAGCAGGAGCCATCACAGCGCCGTTAGTAACTACAACACCAGCACCACGCCCCATAAAGAAGCTGACGCTTTGGCTTTGCATTTCTGTAGTAGCAGCACTACTAGCAGCAGGGCTTAGAATTGAGCTATGACCACCGGCAATAAAGCGGCTTAATGCAGTGCCGGTCACAGGATAAGTACCAGCAACGTTATTCACCGCTGATGCGCCTAATAACGCAGCCAAAGGTTCAGTACCAGCCAGAGGCATAGCTGCAGCACGGTTTGGTATCACCTGATCCGGTAACTGTCCTGCCTGATCACCAACAACTTCAATGATATAGGTAGGAGTTGCGGACGCAACAAGCATTGAAGCATAGTTATTTGGGTCACCCGCATCTGTCACTGTTTGTGCAGCAAAGGCAAAAGAAGCGAAAGAGGCGTTTAATGCAGCCAAAGCTGTTGGGTTTGTAACACTCAAAGCCTGAACAAAAGAGTTAAAGCAAGCAGCATAAGGAGCAGCTTGGCCTGTACCACAAGTATTGGATGCAGCAAACTGGGTGTAAGCCGCAGCAGTAGTACCACCTGCACCTAACAATACACTGGCTTTAATAGTTGGACCAAAAGACGCTGATTCCAGCAGGAAGTTAGCTACAGCACCACCAGGCATAGCTAAAGTTGCAGAACGGATTTTATATAAAGCATCCAGTTGAGCACTGCCTGTTGTAGTGTTGGCCAAAGCCACCATAGAAGTCCCAGAGATAGCGCCTAACGAGTGACCTAAGAACTGTACATCCTGAGTATTCAACAAACCAGGCTGGTTATTAAAGTTCATGCCTAAACGTAAGCCGAGCATGTCAGCAATACTTTGACGCAGGTTGTCACGAGTGACCAACAGGTTTGAAAGATTCATATAATCAGTAGCGCTATTGGTCGAAGCGTTAATGACTAAATCTTTCACTACACCATTCGCATCTTGTACTGGAAATTTGAAGCCACGACTGCCGTGTAACGGATGATCAATAGCGATAGTGGCAAAACCACGGGCAGACAAGGCGCCGGTGATAGCTAACATATCTTCTTTTTTAGAGGTAATACCATGTTGCAATATCACGACAGGCCAGCCCGCCGCTGGTTTGACTAAACCTAAGGCGGCACCACGAACTTCATCCGGCACGGTAACCTGCACGGCGACGGTTTGAGTGCTGTTTGTTTTAGGAATAACATTAAACTTGGTCAGGTGACGTTGTTTGTCTAAACCAAAGTCACGTAAAGCACCGCCTGATGCAGCTTTACAATACGCGTCATTAGCCAATTGCGCCGGATCAGTAATACCTGATTCAAGAGCAGTTTTCTGAGCATCAGTCAATGACGCAATAATAGCGCCTGAGTCACAACGAGCAACCCAGCGGGTACTCAAAGGCGATGCTGGATTTCCTGCTGTTGCAGCTTTTAAATAATACGGCAGATTGATGGTACCAGTGTAGAGTTTAGCCAGTTTAAAAATAAAACGCGGATCAGCCGGGCTGTCAGCTACTGTTTGTCCTTGGAATAAAACATCAGATACCACTGCGCCAGTATCAGTCAGCATTACAGATGGAGGGGTGTTGTTGTTTAATGGGCTTGGCGCCATTAACTTCTTAATGCTGGCAAATACCGGAGCAGTAGACTGAGTAGTAATAGCTGCGGTGTATATAATGTCAGCTTTATTGATAGACTCTACCGAAACTGCATTTTCAAAACTATTGATTACACCTTGTAATGCCAGTTGAGCCGCTGTACCTAATGGCTTAGTGGTAATATCCTGTTTAACCAACTCATAGGTGACGGAAGGTGCGACAGAACGGCCTTCACTGTCTTTTAAGGCGTTCGTGACTACCAGGATATAGGTAGTGGCTGGTTTTAAAGGCTTTAACGGGATAACGGCAACGTTATTGCCACTGGCGCGGGTAATGTAATCCACACCATAACGCAGGCTGCCTACAGGCTTACAGGCTGCACCACGAGGGACTACACGGCAATCTGCGTCAGGCGAAGCTGGGTCGCCCATCAGAGTTTCAACTAAATAAACAGCACCTGCTTGCTGCACACTGGCCGCATCCAAAGTCACACCAGAGGCAAAGCTCAGAGCTAAAGTGAATGGGTTTTGAGTCGACCAACCATCCAGTGCTCCGAGGGCAGTGCTTGGATCTGCATAATTTGGATAGTTTAAATGCGCGCCAGAGGCGTTTTTCTCACCGGGCATAAACAAGGTGCCGTCAGTGGTCCCTTGTAACAATAAATCGTTTGGTGGTGATAACACACCATTGGCAGGGTCATACACTACACGTGATAAAGGGATCTGAACCTCACCACCTGTCTGAGTATCTTCTTTAATTTCGTCCAGTGATTCGCCACCACAACCGGCTAAACCTAATGCACTGGCAATAGCAAAGCTAAGCAACAGCTTGTTCATATCTTCTCCCCGTGTCCTGTATTTTTCTTATTCCGCCCCGATAGTTACCTAAAGGAGTCGTTCGTTTTTGTGATATTAGCTTTTAACAGCTACGACCAGTTAAACTTAACCCAATCAGGAAAAATTCGCTAGCTCAAAATCAAGCTTGTTGAAGAAAGGTGCAAAATTAGTACAGAGCAGGTATGCTGCCGCCGTTTTTCAACGGCTGGGACCCCTATCTATGTTCAATTATCAAGCAAGCCCACAGACACTGGCAGACAAAGTTATTATGGTTACCGGTGCTGGCGACGGCATAGGAAAGGCTGCGGCGCTTTGTTACGCTAAACATGGTGCTACTGTTATATTGTTAGGTAAAACCACATCCAAACTGACAGCAGTCTACGATGAAATCATGGCCGCTGGCTGGCCAGAACCCGCTATAGTTCCGCTGGATTTAAAAGGTGCGACAGCCAAACATTATCAGGATATGGCCGCGACTATTAAAGCTGAGTTTGGCAAACTGGATGGAGTACTTCACAACGCTGGAATGCTGGGCGTTTTAAGTCCGTTTGAACATCTGGATTTACCGACCTGGCAGGATATCCTTCAGGTGAATGTTACTGCTGCCATGCTAATGAGTCAGGCACTTATTCCCGTCTTAAAACTGGCGCCACAAAGTTCTGTTGTCTTTACTTCGTCAGGAGTGGGCCGCAAAGCCAAAGCCTACTGGGGTGGGTATGCAGTGTCAAAGTTTGCCACTGAAGGATTAATGCAATTGATGGCCGCGGAATACGAAGGTTCAACGGTTCGGGTCAATGCCATTAACCCAGGTGCCACCCGCACTAAAATGCGCAGTAAAGCCTATCCGGGTGAAGATCAGTTAAGTTTGCCAACTGCTGAACAAATCATGCCTGTGTATCTTTATTTAATGAGTGATGACAGCAAAGCCGTGAATGGCCAATCGCTGGATGCCCAGCAGAAATAACCAGCTTCATTGCTCCAACAGCGTTTTTTCAACGAATAAAAAAACCGGCTCAAAAATGGCCGGTTCCTTCTGCTTCTTCGAAAATTACTTCTTCGACAATATTTCTTCGCCGTTTGCCTGCGCCCACAGATTCCAGACGTCTACTTTACTATTGAAATTCTCGACAGCCTGTGTGCCTGCTTCCGCTAATAAAGCTTCGATATCTTTGCTGTATTTGCTATCGACTTTATGGAATGGCACCACTTTAACACCACGGTCAACTAAAGCCTTTTTCATGGTGTGAGTTTTCAGCAAATTTAATTTGCCTGCGTCCACATAAAAAAACTGACTTTCTTTATTGATGGTTTTAAATTTAGGTTTAACCGGACGCTTACCTTTTGATTCGCTGTCATCTTCGTGGCTGACAACTACATCAGCATTCAGTTGATAACCCAGTTGCTCCAGAGTAAAACCCTGAGCCTTAGCTAAAGCTCTAATCTGAGATAACACTTCAGTTTCTTTTTGGCGTTCAACTAATACTGAATTTAACGTTTCAATCACTTCATGTAATTTAACCGTCGTAATTTCTTTAGCGGCTTTTTTCAGTTCTTTTTTATCAAGTAACAATGACATGAAAATCTCCCGTGGATAAATACTATTGATGATAGTACAGAATCATTTTGATAAATTAAAGCTTAACTACAATCTTATTTAGTAAATAAGATTGTAGGCCGAAAAGCAGAGACCAAATCAACTGAACCTGGTCACTCACTGATATTTAATGAAAAAACTGATAAGCCAAACAAAGTACAGCTTCATCTTGAGCATTATTGGTCTTTTAGTAAATATAAATCTTTCAGATAAGTACGGAACTCATCTGATAGCTTTTTATCCTGCAGCGCATACTCTACAACAGCCTTCAGATAACCTATTTTACTGCCACAGTCATGTGACTTACCTTGTAAATGATAGGCCTCAATTTTTTCAATTAATAATAAATGATGTAAAGCATCTGTCAGCTGAATTTCGCCACCTGCGCCCGGTGCTGTATGGCGTAACAAATCCCATACTTTGGCAGACAATACATAACGTCCGGTAATAGCCAGATTAGAAGGAGCATCCTCAATCTCTGGTTTTTCCACCATAGTACGAATTAAAGCGGATTGTCCCTGAACCAGAGTCTCACCAGCAATATCCACAATACCGTATTTATTCACTTCAAGTGCAGGCACTGGCTCAACCATAATCTGGCTTGCGCCAGTTGTTTCAAAGCGCTCAATCATAGCTTTTAAATTATGAATACGGGCGTCAGCATGGTACTTATCAATCAATACATCGGGCAAAATCACCGCAAAAGGCTCATTGCCTACCACAGGAGCTGCACACAACACCGCATGACCTAAACCCAAAGCCACAGGCTGGCGCACTGAAATCACAGTGACATTTTTTGGGTTAATAGAACGAACATCATCCAGTAATGAGCGCTTGACGCGTTTTTCCAACTGGTTTTCCAGTTCAAAACTGGTATCAAAATGGTTTTCTATTGAATTTTTACTGGAGTGGGTGACCAGTACTATTTCAGTAATACCAGCGGCAGCAGCTTCCTCTACTACATATTGGATCAAAGGTTTATCGACGACCGGCAACATTTCTTTTGGAATAGCTTTAGTTGCAGGCAACATTCTCGTGCCTAAACCTGCAACTGGGATCACTGCTTTTTTTAACTTCACCATGCTATATAGTTCCTTCACATGAGCCTTAACTTATTGTTCTATCATACCGCGAGCGCCAGTAAGCAGCCAGACAGATTTACCACGGCTGAATCTGGCTGGTGATAAAGAACAAGAATAATGGCTGGTCGGTGTTCTCCCACAGGTAAGATCTGTTATCGTAGCGCCAGTTTTCTATAGGGTGATTCAATGCGTTCCTTAAAACACTTATTTGCCAATAACAGGGCATGGGCTGAGCGGGTTGAGCAGGAAGCTCCAGGTTTTTTTAAGCAACTCTCAGAACAACAGGCACCTGAATACTTATGGATCGGTTGCTCCGACAGCCGGGTTCCTGCCAATGAAATAGTCGGTTTATTGCCTGGCGAGCTTTTTGTCCACCGCAATGTAGCCAATCTGGTGTTGCACTCTGACATCAATTGTTTGTCTGTACTGCAATACGCTATCGATATCCTGAAAATCAAACATATTATTGTCTGCGGTCATTATGGTTGTGGTGGTGTAGCAGCTGCAATGAACAAACAGCGCATCGGCTTTGTCGACAACTGGCTGCGTAATATCAAAGATGTGTATGCACTGCACAGAGATGAGCTGGACAGCTTTGAAGACGAAGGTCAAAGAGTCAACCGCTTATGTGAGCTGAACGTGATGGAACAGGTGCGTAATGTCTGCCATACCAGCTTTGTGCAGGACGCATGGGAACGTGGTCAGCCTTTGACAGTCCATGGCTGGGTGTACAGCTTACGTAACGGCCATATTAAAGACTTAAGAGTCAGCCACTCCAGTGCAACGCAGATAGACAATATCTACGCACTGGAGCCGACTGAAGAGTTTATTATCGAAAAGTAACAGCCTTTAGTAAAACTTCACTTCGGTGTGGGGCACACGTTTATACTGAGCGCTGTGCCCTTTTACCCATTGACCATTTTGCAAATACTCTGAACTGACCTCAAGCTTGCCACTTTTATCCAGCACTGAATGTGAACGCACCTGCGTGATGCCTTGCGCGTTATTCTCTACGTTTTCCAAGGCTTCGATGCTTTGAGTGGCAGGGTTGTAGGTCATAGTGCCATGGGTATAAAAGCCTGCTGTGGTGAAATAATAGTACGCGATTTTTTTCTGTTTCTGATCCCAGAAAATCATGGTCTCACCACCATACTCGCCATCATTAATGGAGTGCACAGTTTTAATAGCCTGACCATTTAACGCCCTGCTCCAGATGGACCGATCAATCATTTTTTTCTCTTTGCCAGCTTCTGTTAAATCTCCTTCCCAGTGGCTATTTAAAAAAGGGCGGAAGATTTCCAGTTCAGGATGCAGCACAGGTTCAGCTGAAAAAGAGGCAAAACTAAAAAAAGCAATTATTGACCAGAGCAGTTTCATTCGGTTTTCTCCTGATAATAATCCAGCATATCCTGCTCAACCTGTTGCGAAAAAGCTTTGGTTTTAACAGCATATTGCTGCAAAAACCGGTCTTCCTCAGTCTGTGGCACCCAAGCCGGCACAGCGGCTGTATTACCTTCTGCATCCAAAGCCACAAAACTGATAATGCAGTGGTTGGTTTCCAGCATTTCATCGCCTTTGGTGTCACCTGAGCGCACCTGTACCAGTACGTGCATACTGGTGGTGCCTGTGTAAACAATACGGGCAATCAATTCAACCTGATGCCCTACCAGAATAGGACGACGAAACCTGATAGTACCTACAGACACAGTGACACAATACAAGCCACTCCAACCCGCGGCACAGGCGTAAGCCACCTGATCTATCCATTTCATCACCATGCCGCCATGCACTTTGCCACCGAAGTTGACATGAGTAGGTTCGGCCAGAAAACGAAATTCAACAGCCCTTTTACCAGACATAAAGTTTTTACCTTTAGTGTTTTTAATCAGCATAGTTCGTTTTCTGAAAAAATCGAACCAAGCCCCTGATCTGAATGATTTTTTACAGGATCACTGTTTTATTGCCATGCACAAAAACCCGGTCTTCCAGCACCAGTTGCAAGGCTTTACTCAGCACATTTTTTTCAACATCCCGACCGGCTTTGACCATATCCATAGCGCTGTAGGTATGATCCACAGGAGTCACCAGCTGCTTAATAATAGGGCCCTCATCCAGATCGTCAGTGACAAAATGTGCTGTGGCACCAATAATTTTGACACCTCTTTTATGCGCCTGATGATAAGGATTAGCACCGATAAAGGCAGGCAAAAAGCTATGGTGGATATTGATAATACGTTCTTTGTAATGCGCAACAAAAGCCGGGCTTAACACCCGCATAAACTTAGCCAGCACTAAATAATCAGCCTGATACGGGTCTATCACCTGCTGCAGTGCCGCCTCATGCTGTTCACGACTTAAGTTGATATGACTGACAAAATGGTAAGGAATATCAAATTTTTCGGCCAGACTTTGTAAATCCGGATGATTGCCCACTACTGCAGCTATATCCAGTTTTAATGAGCCGTCATAGACCTTCATTAAAATATCACCCAGGCAATGCGCTTCTTTAGTCACCAGTATCACTACTTTTTTCCGCCCTGCAGCGACCAACTGCCGACTGCTACCATGTGGCAAGGCTCTGTCTAAATCCAGCATCAGGGTTTTGTCGTTAAAAATCCCTTCAAGCTGAGTACGCATAAAAAACTGACCTGAATCCGGGTCAACATATTCTGTATTACGAATTATATTCAGCTGGTGTTTGTAGCAAATATTGGTAATTTGAGCAATCAACCCTTTTGAATCCGGGCATTCAATCAATAAAACTTTCTTTTCCATCATAAACTCTCGTCAAGCCATAGCAAAAACACAGCAAGGATGCTGCATAGATTAAGGTGGATTCACGTGGTTTGGTTCTTTTTAATATGGTGGTTTATTACCACTCTTGGATGCTTGCTGTAAGAATGTGGGCCAACATAAAGCAGCGTCCTGCTATTAATCCCAAGTTTTCACTCTGTTGTAAAGTGTTTTCAGTCTGGAGTGCTTTTGGGCTTTGCTTGTCCTTTGAGGATGCTAACGCCATAATAGAACTCATTTTTCGCCTTCCGTTGGCTTTTATCTTCTGAGGAACTGATGCCCTCTTATCAAATGCAGGTGCTGGGCACCATCCGCTCACCCTATAAACAAAAGTTCGCGATTCCCCGTCAGCCAGGTCTGATAGCCGAAGCCAAAGCTGAACTGGTTTTGGAACCAGGCTATGACGATGACGCTATTGTCCGTGGTATTGAAGCCTTTAGTCATTTATGGCTGGTGTTTGTATTTCATGAAACAGCAGACAAAGGCTGGTCACCGCTGGTGCGGCCACCACGCTTAGGTGGCAATGAAAAAAAAGGGGTTTTTGCGACCCGAGCTACCTTCAGACCAAACCCAATTGGCCTTTCTGTCGTAAAACTTGAAGGCGTAGTGCGTAAACAAGGCCGTTTGATTATTCAGTTGTCCGGCATCGATCTGTTGGATGGCACGCCAATATTGGATATTAAACCTTATCTGCCCTATGCAGATGCCTTACCAGATGCAGCAGGTGGTTTTGCTGACGCCGCACCTGAAACTGATATGACAGTCAGTTTTGAACCTGCAGTGCTGGAATTTTGTCAGCGGCAGAAAGATCAGCCTGAATTAGCAGTTTTGATAGAAAAGGTGTTAAAACAAGACCCGCGCCCTCCGTATAAAAAGCAAAAAGCGGAGCAACAGAGCTATGGCATGACGCTGTATCACTTTAATATCAAATGGACAGTGAATGGAGTACACAATCATGTTACAGAAATCAGGCATGTCCCAAAAAATAAGCAAACTGCTGAAATACAGCCTCAGCCTGAGTCTTAGCGCGCCTGTGCTGGCTGGCGCAGCACAACTACCCGCCTTACCCGAAGCTGTTAGCAATAATCTGGTCATGAGTACCAGCGTGGCAGGCCGCACTTATGTCACCAGCTTTATGGGGCTCTCTTCAGGTAAAACCCATGCCGATGTGCACAACAGAGTATGGCAATGGACAGTGGGTGAACCGACCTGGCTGAAGGCCCCTGCCGTACCAAGCCGTCAGCGTTTAAGTGGCAGGCTGGCAAGTTCAGGTGTCACCTTACAAAATCATTTTTTTGTGTTTGGTGGCTACACAGTTGCAGCCAATGGCACTGAAGTATCAAGCGCCGAAGGTTATCGCTACAGCCCTGTCACTAAAGCTTACAACAAGCTGCCGGATATGCCTGTGGCTGTCGATGACAGTGTGGCCCTGGCTTACAACAACAGATACATTTATCTGACCAGCGGCTGGTCACAAGATGGCAATGTTAATCTGGTGCAGTTATTTGATAATTTCACGCAGAAATGGAGTCAGGCTACGCCTTTTCCAGGCACACCTACTTTTGGTTTAGCAGGTGCTTTATCAGGCCAGCATATGCTGCTCTGTGATGGTGTAAAAGTCAGTTACCAGACCCTACCCCGCCAATACGAATCTGTGGCTCAGTGCTGGTTAGGTGAAATCAGTAAAACCGATGCCAATAGGATCAGCTGGCAACAAATACAGCATCCAACAGGCAAAGCCCGTTATCGGATGGCGGCTGCTGCTGTAAACCAAGATGGCAAAGATCTGATTGTATTTATTGGTGGCAGTGAAACGGCTTATAACTACAACGGTATAGGTTATAACGGCACGCCGGCCGAGCCTTCAGCTGAAGTCTGGGCGTATTCAATTACGGATAAAAGCTGGCTAAAAGCTGAAAACACCACTGCAGTGATGGATTTACGCACACTGGTGAGCATGAACAACGAGCTTTACAGCTTAGGTGGCATGGTGTCAGGGCAAAATCTGACGACAGAATGGATAAAACATCAGATTAAACTTCTGCCAAACTAGTTGCCTTGATACACTATCGGCAAATTTATTAGAGTACAGCGGCCAATTTAAGGCGCAATTAAACTTAAAACACGGAACTATTTATTTATGCGGACAAGTCAGTATTTACTCTCCACTATGAAAGAAACCCCGGCCGATGCCGAAATTATCAGCCATCAATTGATGTTACGTGCCGGTATGGTGCGTCGTCTGGCGTCAGGTTTATACACCTGGTTGCCCAGTGGCCTGCGGGTTTTACGTAAGGTAGAGAACATTGTCCGCGAAGAAATGAACAAAGCAGGTGCCATCGAAATACTGATGCCTGTAGTACAGCATGCTGAACTGTGGCAGGAATCAGGTCGCTGGGAAAAGATGGATGCTGAACTGCTGCGTTTTAAAGACCGTCACCAGCGTGATTTTGTGTTAGGCCCAACTCACGAAGAAGTAGTGACAGATTTAGTCCGTAAAGAAATCAGCAGCTACAAACAGCTGCCTATTAATTTATACCAAATTCAGACCAAGTTCCGTGACGAACGTCGTCCACGTTTTGGTGTGATGCGTGCCCGCGAATTCTTAATGAAAGACGCCTACTCTTTCCACTTAAGTCAGGAAAGTTTGCAGCAAACCTATGACGCTATGTACCAGGCCTACTGCAATATCTTTACCCGCCTGGGTTTAGATTTCCGTCCTGTATTGGCGGACACTGGCGCCATTGGTGGCAGCATGTCGCACGAGTTCCATGTACTGGCCGCCTCAGGTGAAGATGCAATCGTATTCTCTGATGGCAGCGATTACGCCGCCAATATTGAAAAAGCCGAAGCTCTGCCCCCTCAAGGTCAGCGTCCTGCTGCAACCCAGGCTAAAACTGAAATAGCAACGCCAAATGCCAAAAGCATTGACGAAGTGTCGGCCTTTTTAAAGCTGGATGCCTCTGCTATAGCAAAAACTTTATTGGTGCAACTGAACCCGGAATTGAGCTTTGATGAGTTAAAAGCGCTGCTGGCTAATGCAGATGCTGAAACCATCGAAAATACCTGGCGTTCTAAAATTGTGGCGCTGGTATTGCGCGGCGATCATGAGTTAAACGAAATCAAAGCTGAAAAACATCCTCTGGTTGCTTCTCCACTGCAGTTTGCATCAGAAGAAGATGTGCTGGCTGTGACTGGTGCGAAGCCAGGTTCTGTCGGCCCTGTTGGCTTAACTATTCCTGTGGTTGTCGACCATGCTGCAGCTCATTTAGCTGACTTTGTCACTGGTGCAAACAAAGACGGTTTCCACTTCACTGGTGTGAATTTCGACCGTGATATCACTACGTATCAGGTGGCTGATTTACGCAACGTGGTTGAAGGTGACCCAAGCCCTTGTGGCAAAGGCCATTTAGTTATTCGCCGTGGTATTGAAGTAGGCCATATTTTCCAGTTAGGTGACCGTTATTCGTCAGCGATGAAAGCCGGCGTGTTAAACGAAGAAGGCAAACACCAAATTATGACCATGGGTTGTTATGGTGTAGGCGTGTCCCGTATTGTCGCAGCTGCTATTGAGCAAAACCATGACGAATATGGCATCAAATGGCCAGCAGCTATAGCGCCGTTTCAGGTGGCCATAGTGCCGATGAATATGCACAAGTCGGTGCGTATTCAAGACGCAGCAGAGCAGCTGTATAAAGATCTGACAGCGGCAGGCTTTGAAGTGCTGTTTGACGATAGGAAAGAGCGCCCTGGTGTGATGTTTGCTGATATGGAGCTGGTTGGTGTGCCTTATCACATCATCGTAGGCGAACGTAATCTGGATGAGCAGAAAGTTGAGCTGAAAAACCGTCTGACCGGTGAGAAGTTAATGCTGTCGTTGTCGGATGTAGTAGCTCAGATCAAGTCTTTATGAGTAGGTTGGTAGCATATACCCAAAGTAATTGGAGTTGCAGCGAGGCGACAAGAGCGTGAGACCCCAGGAGCATAGTTGTCTTATGTGACTGGGGCGAACGAACGCAGTCAACAAAGCTGTAGCTTCAAGAACGATGGGGATAAAAGGCCCTGCTCTGACGGGGCCTATTTTTTTAAGGAGTCTTTGATGTATTTTGGCAGCCATTCCATTCCGGAACTTGCAGGTTTGAAGTTTGCAGAGCGGATGCAAGTGATCCGCACGGCCACAGAGCAGGTGCCTACTCCACAAAAACTGCTGTTAAATTTGCTGAAACTGGCCATTTTAATCCCGCTGTTTTTAGTGATAGCCCAATGGGATTCATGGCAAAGCACTGTCACTATTCTTGTGTTGCTGGCCGCCTACCCGCTGCTGACCCGACCTCTGACTTTTGCCTTATGTCGCCCCCACTTGCAGCAAGCCCGCACTAAGCTGAAGCTTTAGCTTAATGGGCAGGAAACGACCTTTATGCTGAAATTTTTGTGTGACATTGCGAATAAAGAGCTGCGTAGCTGCCCTTTAGAGCACAGGTTTAGTAAAAAACAGCAAGCCATAGCCGATCGTGAGCAGGAATTACTGCAGATTGCCCACCAGTTGGTCAAAGCCGAAGGCTACGCCAATTTGACTATGGATAAATTGACCGCCGCCAGCCCTTATTCTAAAGGCACTATCTACAATCATTTTTCTAGCAAAGAAGACGTGATCACCGCCCTATGTAACACGGCTTTACGTCATGAAATCAGTTTGTTTAAAAAAGCCGGATTGTTTAATGGCAGCAGCAGGGAAAAAGCACTGGCCTTGCATCAGGCCTATTTCTTATCTGCCAAAATGCAGCCTATTTTATTTAACTGTGTACTGACCGCCAAATCCCCCTGGGTGCAGGAGAAAAGCTCACCAGCACGAATTACAGTGCAGCAGGAATTGGAAAAAGAAGTGACACAAATGGTCGACTTGTTGTTGCAACAGGCTATAGATGCCAATGAACTACAACCTAAGGCCAGAGCTACAGTAGATTTAATGGCTTTTGCCAACTGGGCTATATCGTTTGGTAGTATTGCGCTGTTAAGCAGTGCCAGTGAAACCTATAGTGTAGAACGCTTACTCGGAGCACATCCCTTTCTGTTCAATTTAAACTGTGTGCTGGATGGCATGAATTGGTTACCTCTCAGCACAGACTGGGACTATTGCCAAAGCTGGCTGCGCATTGAAAAAGAAATCTTTAGTGCTGAGCAACAGCAATTGGCCAGTGCTTTACCGCCCGTCTTGAGATAGTTTTTGTTCCCCTCTCGCTATTTTTTTAACCTGATGCAACTTTTTTCAACTATTTAACACAAATCAATGCAGCAAAGCAGATGATCCAAGTCATGCTTTACCAGTATAATAATCAACGTGTTATTTCCCTCAAACGGATGCAAACTTATGGTCTTACGCATGAAGCCTGTTTTAGTGTCGTGCCTGTTATTGTTAACGGTGAGTGGCTGCGCCAGCAAAAAAGCAGCTGAAGAGCAACAAGCACAAGCGAACTATCAGGACCCACGGGATCCAATTGAATCTGTAAACCGGGATATCTGGGATTTTAACTACGACATACTGGATGCTTATGTACTGCGCCCTGCCGCCATAGGTTATATGGTCGTTGTGCCAAAACCAGCGCGTACCGGCATAGCGAATGTGATTAGCAACCTGGATGAACCAACTAATTTCGTCAACGGTGTATTGCAGGCGAAACCGAAAAGCGCGGCGATAAGCTTAGGGCGTTTTGTGCTGAACAGCACTGTAGGTTTATTTGGTTTATTTGACGTAGCCACCCGTATTGATTTAAAAGATCAGGACGAGGATTTTAACCAGACGTTAGCGACCTGGGGTGTCGGAGACGGCCCTTATCTGATGCTGCCGGCTTTAGGGCCCTCCACAGTGCGCGATACGACAGGTACTGTAGTCGATAATCTGTATTTTCCATCCACTTGGATCAACACACCTTTAACTATCACCAAAGCTGTGTTAGGCGCCTTAGATGGACGTGTACAGATGATGCGGATGGAACAGTTACTGAACGAATCAGTAGACCCATACGCCTTTATTAAAGAAGCCTATTACCAACGTAAAGAGTTTCAGATTTACGATGGCAATCCACCGAAAAAAGCTGAAGAAGACGAAGCTTATCTGGATGAATACCTGCCTTAAACCGCAGAAAGACCAAGGCCAGCATTGCTGGCCTTTTTTATTGAATAACGACTCTCTCCAGCACTGCACTGGTCTGCTTTAAACCCGCAGCTGTAGCCCCGCCTATGATGTAAATGGCATCATCCAATGTAACTGCACCTAACCCATGACGTGGTAGTGGCATTTCCCCTTGCTGCTGCCAGCTGTTGTTCAGAGGTGAATAAGACCAGACCTTGCTGAACACTCCTCCGCCTTGCTGAAAAAACTCACCGCCAAAAACCCAGAGCTGCTGGTTAAGCACTGCAACAGCTAAACCAGCCTGAGCATCAGGCATAGCTTTTTGTAGTGTCCATTGCTGGTTTTGTGTATTAAAACTATAAACATCTGCTTTGTTGCCGCCTTTGACCTGCCGGCCCCCGAACAGATAGCCCATGTTATTAAATACAGTACCAGCTGCGCTATTTTTCGCTTCAGGCAACGCTGGCGCCACTTCGGTTTTTAACGACTTTAGGTCAAAAATCCAGTGAGTTGCCACATCAGCCTGATCTTGCCACTGTGCATTCGCTGAGGTTGCAGGAGAGCGACCAGAGACCAGATGAATGTTGTGATCCAGTACCCAACTGACGGTTTCGCTTAATGGCGCAGGCAAGCTTGCTACTTTTAACCAGCGCTGCTGATCAAGATCTAATTGCAGTACATCAGCACTGGCACTCCAATGACCTCCATTGGCCTGAATAAAACCACCCACTAAAAATAACTGCTCATTCACCGCAACCAGTTGGCCATGGTGACGGCCTTCGGGTAAAGCAGGTCCATACCGCCATTGATCAGTTTTTGGATTGTAGATCTGAACTTGCGCTGTCATTTGGCCTTGTTGTTTTGGCAGTTCAGAACTCAAACCACCGGCGACGTAAATCTCGCCCTGAAAAACAGCAGGGTAAATTTCCTGTACTGGAATAAGCAAATCGGCTTTTTTTTGCCAATTCAGTGAACCCGCCGTCAGTTGAAAGCTAATACAACACAGCACCACACTAATAAATTTCATGTTTGTCTCCACAGAATATAAAAAAGGCCAGCGGATTACTCCAGCTGGCCTTTTAAAGCGATTAAACCGCTTAGCTTTGCATACGCTCTGCGCCATGCATCCAGCGTACTAAAGTACCGGATAACATCCACAGCACAGCAGCAAATACCACCAGGGCTACAGCTATACCACCAAACACCACCAGTAAACCAGCATGAGCGGCCTGTATACCAAAGGATGCGGCAAACTCAACCACAGCACTGTTTTCGCCAGCAGTATCAGAATAAGCACCAACAAAACCAGCCAGATAGTGAGCAACGGCAGGCATCAGGAACCAGACACCCATAATAAGCGACGCCAGTTTCACCGGAGCCAGCTTAGTCATTAATGACAAGCCCACAGGAGAAATACACAACTCGCCTAAAGTATGGAATAAAAACGCTAAAGTTAACCACATCATGCTGGATTTGGCTGAAGGGTTTACCTGCATCTCAAATACACCAACGATCAGGAACAGGAAGCCAATAGAGGTTAACAACATACCAAACAAAATTTTGATAGGTGCGTCAGGTTGTTTATTCATCGCATTCAGTTTGACCCACAACCAGGCAAACACAGGCGCAAACATCAGAATAAACAGCGGGTTTAACGACTGGAACCAGCCAGCAGGAACTTCAAAAGAACCGACCATACGGTCAGTGTGTTCAGAAGCAAACAAGCTCATTAAGCCACCAGCCTGCTCAAAGGCCAACCAGAACATAGTTACGAAGATAAACAGGAATAACACCACTCGCAGGCGATCAAATTCAACCTTAGTGAGCGGCGTTGGAGTGCCAGAAGCACTACGTGACGAAATACGGCCAGGAACCTTACCTAAATCACCTAAGTACTTTTGCGCAAACAATAACTGGATCACCACAGATAAAGTCATACCAATACCAGCCGCTAAATAACCATAGCGCCAGCCGAAGGCATCACTTTCACCTAAAGAGGACGTCACTAAAGGCGCGATAAAAGCACCTAAGTTAATACCCATGTAGAAAATAGTAAAACCACCGTCACGACGGGCATCACCTTGTGGATACAAGTCACCGACTATGGCAGAGATATTTGGTTTAAATAAACCGTTACCGGCAATAATAAAACCTAAACCTACATAAAACAGCGACATACTGTGTGGTGTGGCAGCAAACAAAGTGTACTGACCAATGGCCATTAAAGCGCCACCCAGAATAATAGATTTACGCTGACCTAACAGGTTATCGGCAATCAAACCACCAAACAAAGTCGCGGCATACACCAGACCTGTGTAATAGCCGTAAAGCAATAACGCATCGCCATGGCCTAAGCCAAAACCAGGGTTAGTGGATTCAGTAGCAGCAACTAAGGTAAGAATAAGTAAAGCGCGCATCCCGTAGTAGGAAAAACGCTCCCACATTTCCGTGGAAAATAGCAGGAAGAGTCCTTTCGGATGACCAAACAAAGTCCCCGAAGCTGGCGGTTGATTCATAACGTGATCCTAGATTGTGGGTTTATTTTAATTATGGTTGAAGGTACTTTACTGACAGATGCAGACCGCAAATTGCAGGCCCAAACACCGGACAGACTTCTCAAAGTTGCCGTGTTATAGCCTATTGGGCATCAAATGAAAAGAGGCAAAGGGGTAGAACGCCGAAGCAAAAGGCCAGAGCATGACCTTTTGCTTATTTAATCGACAATTTCAGGTTTTTTAGCTGTGCTGCTTCAGGGCCGGTTAAGGCTGCAAGCTAAGGCTCAGACGCAGTTTCGGCTCATTAAAACTAAGCACATCAGACTGCACTTGTGGGCCATTCTCGTCATTCAGCACTTGCCCGGATAAAGACAAACGAGCGCTGATTTGAATACGCTCTGCGTTCGCTAAGGTCCAGCCTGGCTGCATGGCCTGAGCTTCGCTTAGCTCTATAGTTTGAGTGCCATTAAACACTGCAAGTTTTTGCACTGCTAAAGGCAAAGGCGGACCATCCACAGCTTTGGCAAACACAAACAAAGTACCGGTTTTGTACTGTGCTGCCAGCTCTGGGCTGATAGTTAACTGCACAGACACCTGACGACCAGACACAGCCGCTGTCGCTGCTTGTTCTGTAGTTGTGGCTTGTTCTGGTGTAGAAGCTAACCCCAGCTTTTGTTGCACTAACTCGTAGCGTGGGTCGGTTTTATCCAGCTTCGGCAATAACAACTGCCAGGCTTGCTGAGCTTGTTCTTTATCGCCACGCTCTTCGGCGACCATCGCCAACATCGACAAAGCGTCCGGGTTTTCCGGTTCCTGTTGCAGTACTTTGGCTAAACTCAAGGCAGCTTTGGCAAGGTTCTCTTCCCCACCAGCTACCAATAACGCCTGACTGTAGCTGATCAAGACATTGACACGCTTTGGAGTTAAAGCCAGGGCTTTTTCAAAAGCTTCAATAGCATCATCCAGCATGCCCTTAGATAACCAGATACGACCAATCACAAACCAGGCCACAGCATCATCGCCTTCCTTGCTGATTTTAGTGCGCAGTGCCAGGGCAAAAAGCTCTATTTCTTCTTCCGTCAGCGGCTCGCCCTGATTTAACAAGGCCCGCTCGCCATAAGAAGGTAATTGTTGCTGCGCAGTCTGCCAGTTCTGCAGCGCTGTAAAATGACCTGTCTGGCTATAAAGTGCTGCGGTTCCAACCACAACCAACAAAACAGTACCCAGCACCCAGCCTGTTGCAGGGCTTGCCACTGCTTGCTGGCTTTGCTGCGATTGCAGGTACTGAGTTTTTAACTCTGCAGCAGCCTGGGCAAAATCCTGTTCCGCTAATTCGCCATTATCACGGGCCACAGATAATAGCAGGAGTTTGTCTTCAAACTGCGCCACCGGGCTTAATTGTACTTCCTCACCTTTGCGGCGGAAAAACAGCAGCAATACCAGAATAAGTACCAGCATCAATGCTGCGGCAAAACTTAACGACATCAGCATCAGCTTTTTCTCCTGTACTGCTCAATCAGTTGATCAAGTTGCTGTTCTAATGGCTGCGGCTGGGTTTTCTCCGAAGATTCAGGAAGCACTAGACTGCGCTCAGCCCTGCGGCGAACCAGCAGCAACACAATAAGCCCACACACCATCAGCGCTGGTAACAACCATAAAATCAGGGTGAATTTATTCAGCGGCGGCTGGTAGTGCACAAAATCGCCGTAACGGCTTTTCATATAATCCAGCACTTGTTCTTTGTTTTGTCCCTGCTGCACCAGCTCCAGCGTTTTAGCACGCATATCCACGGCCACCACAGCATTAGAGTCAGCGATATTCTGGTTCTGACATTTTGGGCAACGTAATTCGTGCGTCAGCTCTTTAAATAAAGCTTGCTGCTCCGGGCTTTTAAACTCTATTAAAGCCTGGGTGCCTTGTGCTGCAGCTGTTATCAGCAGCAGGCTGAAGATAAAGTATTTCATGCCCTACTCCTGCAAACTCTGATAAGCAGCGGCCAGCTTTTGCTGCCACACCTGCGGATTAATATCGCCTATATGGTGATAGCGGATAATACCTTGTGCATCGATTAAAAAGGTTTCGGGTGCACCTGTCACCCCTAAATCAAAAATCAGCGTGCGGTCTTTATCCAGAATATTCCACTGATACGGATTGCCTTGTTGCTCCAGTTTCAGCGCCACTTCCTGCTGCAATGCGCTGAGGTTAAATACTTCACCAAAGGCTGCATCTACTGGTTGCTGATAATACAAACCAACAATCATCACACCTTGCTCACGCAGCTCTGTTAAATAAGCCAGCTCGGCATTACAGGTTACACACCAGGTGCCCCAGACGTTGAGCAAATAAGGCTTGCCTTTGACACTATCCGGCGTCCAGATTTTTTCCGGTTGCTGCAAATCAGGCAAGGCAAAAGCAGGCAATGGCTGATTAATAACCGAAGACTCCCGCTCCATCGGATTCGAGAATAAACCGCTGAATAAAAACACCGACAAGGCAATAAAAAGCACAAATGGGATAAAAAAAGCCAGTTTACGCATCAGCACTGTCCTTCTGTTTCACGGCATCTTTTTGGGAAGCTCCGCGACGGTAGCGTTTATCGCAAAGCGCGATCAGGCCACCCAATGCCATTAATAAACCGCCCAGCCAAATCCAGCGCACAAAAGGCTTCACATAAAAACTTAAGGCCCAGCTGTCATCTGACAATGACTCACCCAAAGCCACATATAAATCACGACTTAAACGGGCATGCACAGCAGCTTCAGTCATGACACTACGTTGCACTGTGTAAAAGCGTTTTTCAGCGTGCAGATGGGTGACATAGTCACCTTTGTAACTGACATCCAGCTCTGCCGCTTCGCCTTTGTAATTTGGACCATTGAGCGGATAAACTTCAACTAACATAAACTGGTAACCCGCCAACTCGACCTGCTCACCAGCTTTCATTCTGACTTGAGTCTCCACACTGTAGGTTTTAGTCATAGCCACGCCAATCACCAGCACAGCAAAACCTATATGCGCCAGCGTCATTCCAAAATGGCTGGCATTGAGCTTAGTTAAACCTTGTTTAACAGAGCCAAACTGCTGCAGTCGTTGCAGCAATTCGAAAATGGCGGATGATCCCACCCAGGCGCCTAATAACAAACCGAGCAGGGCTAAGTTAGCCTGAATACTTTGCATTGCAGCCAAAGTACCTAAGGCCAGTATTAATGTCGCTATGGCGATTAAACTCATAGGTTTTAACAGAGGTTGCACCTGTTGTTGTTTCCAGCGCACCCAGGGGCCTAAACCTAGCAACAAGGCAAAAGGGATCACCAGATAATAAAACAGCTGATTAAAAAACGGCTCACCAATGGAGATAGAACCTAAGCCCAGCTCTTTGTGCACCAGCGGGAATAAAGTACCCAACAGCACCACCAAGGTCGCTGTTAACAGGAAAATATTATTGCCCCACAGCAATACTTCGCGGGAAAAAAGCTCGTAACGGGCCTGACTACGCACTGAGTTCATCCGAAGTGCGTACAGCAGCAAAGAACCACCCACCACCACCAGCAAAAACGCCAGTAAATACAAACCACGGTCCGGATCGGCAGCAAAAGAATGCACAGAGACTAAAACGCCTGAACGGACTAAAAAGGCGCCCAATAAACTTAACGAAAATGCAGCTATAGCCAGCAGTACTGTCCAGGATTTGAAGGTACCGCGTTTTTCAGTCACAGCTAAAGAGTGGATCAGTGCTGTGCCGACCAGCCATGGCATAAAGGATGCGTTTTCAACCGGGTCCCAGAACCACCAACCGCCCCAGCCTAGTTCAGCATAAGCCCACCAACTGCCGAGCATAATACCGAGCGTTAAAAACATCCATGCCGCTAAGGTCCAGGGTCTGGCCCAGCGCGCCCAGGTGCTGTCAAACTTGCCGCCCATCAGTGCCGCTATCGCAAAAGCAAAGGACACAGCAAAACCTACGTAGCCCATATACAACATAGGTGGGTGAATGATCATGCCAAAATCTTGCAAAAGCGGATTTAAATCACGGCCATCAACAGGGAAATACGGCAAGCTACGCATAAAAGGGTTAGACATAAAAAGCACAAAGGCATAAAAACCTACGGCAATTAAGCCCATCACCCCTAAGATCCGGCCCTGAAACTGCAGAGGCAAACTACGGGAAAACATAGCAACAGCAGCAATCCAGCCAGATAAGGTTAACAGCCACAATAACATCGAGCCTTCATGACCACCCCAGACTGCCGTCAGGCGGTAATACCATGGCAACAAGGTATTTGAGTTGGTGGCCACATAAACCACGGTAAAGTCATTGCTCCAAAAAGCATAAGACAATGCCCAGAACGAAAATGCGGTTAGTAAAAACAGCGCATAAGCCAGCGGATTACCGAGTTGCAACGCGGTTTGTTGGCCTTTAAAACTGCCATACAAAGGCACTATGGCCAAAGCCAAAGAGATACAAAGCGCAAAGGTCAGCGCCAATTGACCATATTCTGCAATCATGGCTGCTGACCCGCTTCTGGTTTTTTAGTCTCTGGCTGATAATTTTTGGGAGCTACATGTTTAATGCCTTTGACGGCCTCAGCCACTTCAGGAGGCATATATTCTTCGTCGTGTTTCGCCAGCACTTCAGAGGCCAGTATGGTGGTTGAATCCACCAACACCCCCTGAGCTACTATGCCCTGCCCTTCACGGAATAAATCCGGCAATATGCCTTCGTATTCCACTGTAACTATAGGGCCTGTATCGACTAAATCGAAGCTGACTTTCAGTGAATCAGGGGCCCGGCGCACAGAACCTTTAACGACCATACCGCCGATACGCAGGCGCTGGCCTATTTCAGGTTTTACCTTGTCATCACCCATGCCATCAATCAGCTGGCTTGGCGTATAAAACAAGTCAATATTTTGCTGCAATGCATACAACATGGCGCCAATAGCACCACCTAACAACAACACAAAGGCTACTACAGCCACTAAGCGTTTCTGACGTCTCGGATTCATCTACTTCTCACTCTCCTGATGTTGCCGCACCCGTTGCTCCCGCGCTGCTTTGGCGCGGATTTGTTGTTGTATATCTTTATGCTGCCGTTTGCTGTACCACCACAACCCCAGCAGCAACAGATAAGTAGTACCAAAGGATAACCAGACAAAAAGCGCGTAACCGCCCATAGCCCAAAAGTCTGCCCAGGATGTAAACGCCATTAGTTCTGCTCCTTCTGACTTGAGTCAACCAGTTGCCGGACCCAGGGTCTGTGCTGTTCAAAAATTAAAATCTGGCTGCGTAATCGTAAGCAGGTTAAAGCCGCTAATAAAAGCGCAAAACCTAAAATGCTAATCAGCAAAGGCCACAGCATGGAGGGGTCAATCGAAGGTTTGGCGAACTTGGTGATTGTCGCGCCCTGATGCAATGTGTTCCACCACTCCACTGAGTAATGAATAATAGGCAGATTCACCACCCCCACTATCGCCAGCAAAGATGCGACCTTGATGCCACGAGCCGCTTCTGAAAAAGCACCAGAGAGAGCAATTACACCTAAGTATAAAAATAGCAGCACTAACTCAGAGGTTAAACGCGCGTCCCACACCCACCAGGTGCCCCACATTGGCTTGCCCCAGGCTGCGCCTGTAAACAATGCAATAACGGTATAAACAGCACCTATAGGAGCTATGGCCAATACTGCCCATTGCGCAACACGGATTTGCCAGACTAAACCTATAAAAGCAGCAATCGCCATGCTGCTGTAAGCGCCCATAGACCAGATAGCCGAAGGCACATGAATATAAATAATGCGGTAGCTATCACCTTGCTGATAATCCGAAGGGCTAAAAGCCAGGCCCCAGATATTGCCCAGCAGCAGCGTAAATACAGCCAGTCCCATCAGATAAGGCAACAAGCGGCCACACAGATGATACAAAGTTTCTGGTTTGGCGTAAGGATCTAACCAACGGAACATACTACCCCACATTCATTCGAAGCGCCTGACGCACGGCCAGAGGCACCAGCGCTAAGGCAAATAATAAAAAAGCTAATAATACAGCCAACTGGCCAGTGTAAGGCAAAGCAGTAGCTGCGGCTTCCATAGCACCACTGGCAAAAATCAGCAGTGGAATATACAAAGGTAAAATAATCAGTGCCTGTAATATACCGCCTTTATCTGCGGCCATAGTCAGTGCAGCACCGAGCACACTTAATAAACTTAATACGGGCGTCCCCAGTATCAGGGTCACTACTAACACCTGCCAACTTTGCCAGTCCAGTCCAAGCAACACCGCAATAAGAGGCGACACCAGAATTAATGGCACACCGGTTGATAACCAGTGGCAACAAATTTTCGCTGTAACATAACTAAATAGCCCCTGACGCCCAGCTACCAGTTGCTCAATCACACCGTAACGGTAATCGTCTTTAAATAAGCGTTCAGCAGATAACAACACACTCAAAAGCGCAGCTATCCAGACCAGACCTGGTGCTATTTGTTTTAGCATACCGGGTTCAGGGCCAATACCCAGAGGAAACAAGCTTAGGACCAGTAAAAAGAACACCAGCGGATTAAGCCAATCAGCTTTTTGCCTGCCTAACAACTGCAGTTCACGTTTAACCAAAGCTCGCCACATCACCATCTGTACTCCAGTTCAACCGCCTGAAGGGCCGGATAAGAGGCAGACAAAGCCTGATGACTGGTCAAGACAATAACGCCACCTGCTGACAGATGCTGTAAAAAATGCGTTTCCAGTTTGGCAATCAACTGCTGATCCAACGAGGTAAAAGGCTCGTCCAGTATCCACAGTGATTTATTGGTAAACCATAAACGAGCTAAAGATACGCGGCGCTGCTGGCCTGCAGAGAGCATAAAACAGGGAATATCTTCGAGTCCTGCCAAACCTAAAGCGCCCAACAACTGATATGGATCAGCTATAGCTTGTTCAGATAAAGCAGACCAGAACGCCAGGTTTTGTAATGCGGTCAGCTGAGGATGAATGCCACTTTGATGGCCGATAAACAGCAATTGTTCGGCAAAAAATTCAGTTTGCTGCTGCAGAGGTTTACCGTGGAATAAAATCTGACCGTCTTCAGGCAAAGTCAAACCCGCCAGCAGTCGCAACAGCGAACTTTTACCGGCACCGTTTTTTCCTTGAATATAAAGCACTTGCCCTGCACTTAACTGAAAATTTAAGTTTTCAAATAACACTCTGTCCTGGCGGACACAGCTTAATGCTTCGGCGGCCAAAATTATCGACAAAGGGCAAACTCCCAAAAAAAGTCGCGGCATCTTAGCATATTGGCAATAGAATACGAATGCGCTATAAC
>Ga0247725_1000285_pt1 | contig 47280 bp, 38 predicted proteins | sample OKSTACKMCFT3sol_FD_183021 | JGI IMG/M metagenome (GOLD analysis project Ga0247725, IMG submission 183021) | Subsurface sediment microbial communities from gas well in Oklahoma, United States - OK STACK MC-FT3-sol | ecosystem: Environmental > Terrestrial > Deep subsurface > Rock core/Sediment...
GTGCTGTCTGGCCAGTATCAGGTTGGCGATACAGTCACAGTAAAAGGGTGGATCCGCACTAAGCGTGATTCCAAAGCCGGGATTTCATTTTTAGCCGTGCACGACGGCAGCTGCTTTGATGCAGTTCAGGCCGTTGCTCCGGCTGATCTGAATAATTACGAAAACGAAATTAAACGTCTGACGACAGCGTGCTCTGTCATTGTGACTGGCACTATTGCCAAATCAGAAGGCCAGGGCCAGGCTTTTGAAATCCAGGCGTCTTCTGTTGAAGTCGTTGGCTGGGTTGAAAACCCGGACACCTACCCTATGGCACCAAAACGCCACAGCATGGAATACTTGCGTGAGCAAGCGCATTTACGTGCCCGTACTAACATGGTAGGCGCTATCACCCGAGTGCGTCACTGTTTAGCTCAGGCCATTCACCGCTTCTTCCACGAACGTGGTTTCTATTGGATCAGCACCCCTATCATTACAGGTGCAGACGCTGAAGGCGCTGGTGAAATGTTCCGTGTCAGTACACTGGATCTGGAAAACCTGCCACGTGACGACAAAGGTGCTATTGATTACAAACAGGACTTTTTCGGTAAAGAAACTTTCCTGACGGTATCAGGCCAGTTGAACGTTGAAACTTATGCCTGTGCTTTGTCTAAGGTCTATACCTTTGGCCCAACGTTCCGTGCTGAAAACTCAAACACTACCCGTCACTTAGCTGAGTTCTGGATGATTGAACCAGAAGTAGCTTACGCTGAATTAAAAGACGTGGCGCAGCTGGCTGAAGACATGCTGAAGTTTGTGTTCAAAGCCGTATTGGCAGAACGTGCTGATGATATGGCGTTTTTTGCTGAACGTGTGGACGAAAACGCGGTAAGCCGTCTGCAAAACATGATCGATTCAAGTTTTGTTCGTATGGATTACACAGACGCAGTTGAGATCCTGAAAAACTGCGGTAAGAAGTTTGATTACCCTGTGGAATGGGGTGTGGATTTACAGTCTGAACACGAACGCTACTTAGCTGAAGTGCATGTAGGTGCTCCTGTCATTCTGCAAAACTATCCAAAAGACATCAAAGCCTTCTACATGCGGATGAATGAAGACGGTAAAACTGTGGCCGCTATGGATATTCTGGCGCCAGGTATTGGTGAAATCATCGGTGGTAGTCAGCGTGAAGAGCGTTTAGAGCAACTGGATGCCCGTATGGATCAGATGGGTCTGAATAAAGAAGACTACAGCTGGTACCGTGACCTGCGCCGTTACGGCACAGTACCTCATGCCGGTTTTGGTTTAGGTTTTGAGCGTCTGGTGTCTTATGTCACAGGTGTGGGCAACGTACGTGATGTGATTGCCTTCCCTCGTACGCCGGGCAATGCAGACTTCTGATCCGTAACTTTTGCTAAAAGGCCTCTTCCGAGGCCTTTTTAGTAAGCACAGATGCTATTTACTGCTGTAAAAACTAATAAACATCCGGATAGAACTTAAGACCACAGCTTCATCGACCTTAGTTTCAGTACTCAGATTAAAAACTCTCGGCCAAAACACAAAAGCTTTAAACATGCCCCAAAATTGAGTTGCCGCAAGCTGAATGTCTGGTATTGTCAGAACGCCATGCTGCTGTGCCTGAGCCAACCAAAGTTCAAGCCCCCCTTCCTGGTTTGCCATCCTCTGCATAGCCGCCTGAGCTTTTTCAGAGCTGCGGATATATTCAGCCATCACCACCCGAGCCAGCTCAATAAAATCCTCTTGTTCATACACAGCCAGACATTGACGACAAATGGTCAATAATTGTTGCTCTGCTGATTGCGATGGATCAAAAGCAACACTGGCAGCCGATTTACTGCTGCGCCATAACTCAGTGGTCGCCAGATCGAACAACTGCTCTTTACTGACAAAGTGGTTGTACACAGTACGTTTGGAGGCCCCGGCCAACTCTGCAATCCTGTCCATACTGGCACCGGCAAAACCAAACATACGAAATTCCTGAATGGCTGCACGCAGCACATCCTGCTTTTTTTGCTCGGAACGAGTCAGCTTGGGTATAGCTTCTGTTTTCACGCTTAAGGTTCCCGAAAAAATTTTACGCATTATTACACTCAGCAGTTTACTTTTAAAGTCAATTAAGTAAACTGCACAGTGTAGTTTACTTTTAAAGGGCCAACTGATGAGCTTTCGTCGCCACAGTGTTGCTGTTGTTTTGTTACTTATAACCGGAGCTGTTATGACTTCCTATGTATCTGCAACCAATAAAGACCAGAGATATACCAATAGTTCCGGTGCGAATGAAGCTGGCTTTGCCAGATTGCCGCAAATTTTATGGCAGTACCTCACGAATACCAATAAGGAGCGTAGCCCGGCTTTTCAATTGCCAGTGCAGCAGGTGCAACTGCCAGCAGTAGCCTCAGCAGAAGCTGTACTTTATAAAATCAGTCATTCCACTGTGTTGATGCAATTAAATGGCCACTATTGGCTGACCGATCCGGTATTCTCTGAACGCGCGTCACCCGTGCAATGGGCTGGCCCAAAACGATTTCATCAGCAGCCCTTACAGTTGTCTGAAGTCCCTGCTCTGGCCGGTATTATTTTGTCGCATGATCATTATGATCATCTGGATAAACACAGTGTGCTGGCGTTAAATGACAGAACTGAACGTTTTATTGTGCCACTTGGAGTGGACCAGCATCTGATTCGCTGGGGGATCTCAAAACAGAAAATAATCGCGCTGGACTGGTGGCAAGACACCAGCTTGCATGGAGTCACCTTGACAGCCACTCCAGCTCAGCATTTTTCTGGCCGTGGCCTGAGCGATAAAAACAAAACCTTATGGGCATCCTGGGCGATAAAAACCGACCAGCTGAAGCTGTTTTTCAGCGGTGACAGTGGCTATTTTTCTGGCTTTAAAACCATAGGACAACGGCTGGGGCCTTTTGATATCACCTTGATTGAAACCGGAGCTTATAACGAATTATGGGCTGATATTCATATGCAGCCTGAGCAGTCCTTGCGTGCGCATCTGGATCTGCAAGGTCAACACATGATCCCGATCCACAACAGTAGTTTTGATTTGGCCATGCATAATTGGCATGAACCATTGGAACGATTAGAAACTGCAGCCAAAGCCTATCAGGTATCTTTGTTGACACCTATCTTTGGTCAGCCCCTGTCATTGACTCATCCAGATCCGCTGACAACGCAAAAGCGCTGGTGGAAAAGTATGATGACTGAAACCTCTCTTACCGAAGAAGTACTGCGTCTGGAATAAAACAAAAAAGCAACACAGAGGCTTTTTCCCTGTGTTGCTTTTCATCGTGATTTTTACACCACAGTCGAAAATATCAGATTGTCAGTTGCGTATTCTGTGAAAGGCCGGCTCTTCAAAATACTGATAAAACTCGTTTTCTAACGCCTGCTTACGTTCAGTCTGGTAAGAAGACGCCTTTGACAAAGTCACACCAAAAACGTCCAGATAACTTTGTTCCATCAATTGTTGTAGCAGAGGTTTATCCACCAGCCCCAGTAACTCTCCGGCATAAAGAAAACCTTCTGCCCGGTGTTTTAGTGCCACCACATTCTGACCGGCTTTTTTAGCCTGAAACAAGCGATCAAACTGCTGTCTGACTTCGTTGATAAATACGCTTTGCTGATCCATACCCTGTCTGCAGTCCCTTGAACCTGGTTTATTGATAGTCGCTGAAAAACTCTTCGACAGCCAAAGGTGTCTTCGCTGGCAATTCCTGAGCACAAGTGCCCAAATACAGGAAACCAACGATTTCATCGTCTTCGCCAAGCTCAAAGGCCTGTTTTACAAATTCATACTGAGTGTAAGCACCGGTGCGCCAAATGCCGCCAAAACCCAAAGCAAAAGCAGCTTGTTGCATCGCCATTACAGCACAGGCAGCAGACTGAATCTGCTCAGACAAAGGCACTTTCGGATGATTGACACATTTAGCGATACAGACAATCACCATAGGAGCACGCAAAGGTAACTGGCGTGCGCGTTCAATCAATTCATTGGCAACGGATGGATCTTCTTCCAGCGCTGCTTCGGCAAAAATATCGCCTAACTTTTCCAGTGACTTACGGCCATTGACCACAACAAAACGCCATGGCCTTAAATGACCGTGATCAGGTACCTGCAAAGCCGCTTGTTTGATAATAGCCAAAGCTTCGCCGCTTGGGGCAGGTTCAGTTAAACGTGCAGAGGAATAACGGGTCGTCAGTAATGTAACAGCATCCATAAATAAACCCTTTGATTTAGCTCGCTTAAGGCTACCAAACTTTATTTTAGTCATACAACAGCTTTCGCACCCACAGCCGCTGTTTGTTCAAGCTCTGGGCGAAATACCGCTGTTGCCATCAATTAAGGCTGTAGTTGTTGATACAAAGCCTGATACTGCAGCGCTGATTCTGCCCAACCAAAACGTTGTTGCATACCCCGTTGTTGTACTTCTTTGTACCTGACAGGATGCTGATACAAAACCAAAGCTCTGTCTAAGGCCTCCAGCAATGCCTGCACCGTGGGTTCAACAAAACCTATGCCTGTGGGCTCAGTTTCCGCTAAATCGCGTACCGTATCTTTTAAGCCGCCCGTTAAACGCACCAGAGGCACAGTGCCATAACGTAGACTGTAAATCTGATTTAAGCCACAAGGCTCAAACAAAGATGGCATCAGGAAAAAGTCACCTGCTGCTTCCAATTGGTGTGATAAAGCCTCATCAAAACCTTCCACAAAAACAAAACGACCGGGAAATTTGTCGTTTAACGAACGCAGTCGGCCAACATAAGCCTGATCACCCGTACCCATCATCAGCACCTGTGCGTCAGCCTCTGCAAGCCATTGCTCTAACGCTGGCAACAAATAGGCGAAGCCTTTTTGTTCTGTGACCCGGCTGACCAGCACAAAAAGAGGGGTTGTGTTTTGTTCAAGGCCATAACGTTGCTTCAGTTCTGTTTTGCAAGCCAGCTTGCCTTTGAGTTTAGTTCGGCTGTATTTCGTTGTGAGGTAAATATCAGTGGCCGGATCCCATTGCTCATAGTCACAGCCGTTCAAAATGCCGGAGAAATCTTCACCTCGCGTCTGATATAAGGCGGCTAAACCATTGGCTGCGGGTTCAGATAACAACTCAGTGGCGTAGCCTTCACTGACCGTATTCACCTTATCCGCATACGCCAGCCCCAGAGCCAGCATACTGGACCCAGCCATGGAGCTCGAAGGATAAACTTCTGTCAGAAGCCTGTCTGCTGCGGACAACGCTTGCTGATAAGCACCATTGTGAATGGTGAACAGCATTTTAGTGCCGGGTAAAGCCTGCTGATAAAACTGCTTTAAATAATAGGCTGCAATGCCGGTCTGCCAGTCATGGCCATGGATCAGATCAGGCACCCAGCCTGTATCAACACAATACTGCAAAGCGGCTTTGCAGAAAAAAGCAAAACGTAATGCATTATCCGGATACGCCTGGTGTCCATCATCATAAGGCCGTGGCCGGCCAAAATAATCATGGTGCTCAATCAGTGCAAGTGGCACTTCCGAATTTAACACTGTACGTACAGCACAACCCTGGGCATGTCCACCCAGCGCAAAATAGACAGATTGCCAATTCTCTTCAACAGGGACTGTATAGAGACTGCCGTAACGAGGCAGCAACACTCTGACTTGATGCCCCAGTTTTTGCATCTGTATCGCTAAACCGCGACTGGCGTCTGCCAAACCGCCGGTTTTAATCACACCTTCAAATTCACTGCATAAAAACAAAACACGCATTGTTCATTTCCCACTAAAGGCCGCATTCCGATCTGCGGCCTTTCCGGCCGTAGTATCAGTCAAATCCCACCATTGCCCCTTTTGGGATCACCACAACACCATCAGCCGAAACATGGAAACGCTGACGGTCGAGCACCGGATCCTCACCAATAATGGTGTTCGGTGCTATTTTCACATCTTTATCGATGATAGCACGGCGAATACGACAACCCCGACCTATATCGTTATTGCCCATCAAGACACTTTTTTCAATATAAGCATGGCTGTGCACTACGGTGTTATAACCCAAAATAGACTGATACACGATAGCACCACTGACAATACAGCCTGAGGCCACCATGGAACTTATTGCCTGGCCCGTTCTGTTGGCTTCATCATGCACAAATTTAGCCGGAGGCATCGGAGGCGTATAACTGCGCAGTGGCCAGTATTTATTGTATAAATCCAAAGGCGGCTGCACAGAAATTAAATCCATATTAGCTTCATAATATGAATCCAAAGTTCCTACATCACGCCAGTAGCCTTTGGAATCTTCCTGCTCACCACGGATCACGTTTGTTGAGAAGTCATATACATAAACACTGCCTTGCGGGTACATTTTCGGAATAATGTTATGGCCAAAATCGTGTTTCGAGTCTATTTGCGCTGCATCTTCGTTCAGCACCTCAACTAAGGTTTTAGCATCAAAAATATAATTACCCATAGACGCCAGCACATAATCGGGCCGGCCCGGAATAGTTTTTGGGTTCGATTTAGGTTTTTCTTCAAAACCGACCATTTTGCCCGTGCTGTCGACCTCAATAACACCAAACTCATGAGCCTGAGACACATGCACAGGAATAGCCGCAACAGTCAAGAGTGCGTGGTTCTGGCGATGGAAGTTCAGCATTTGCCGCACATCCATTTTGTAAATATGGTCACCGCCGAAAACACAGACTTCTTCAGGGTCCAGGCCATGGATCAGATGGATATTCTGATAGACCGCATCTGCCGTGCCCAAATACCAGTGTTTACCTGTTTGCATCTGTGCAGGGATGGGATCAATAAATCTGTTGGTTAAGCCTGTCACTCGCCAGGCGCGGCTTAAATGCTTCATTAATGAATGCGATTTAAACTGGGTGATCACAAAAATCTGCAACAAATCCGAATTCACAAAGTTATTCAGTACAAAATCGATAATTCTGTAATTGCCACCAAAGGGCACAGCCGGTTTGGCTCTGACTCCAGTCAAAGGTGCCAGCCTGGTCCCTTCGCCCCCTGCTAAAATCATGGTAAGTACACCAGACATATAGATCTCCCTGTTATTAAAACCAACGATTTGAATTTTTTTACTCTGTTGTGAAAGCAAAGCTGATACCACAACCAGCATAAGCCTGAAGAATTTTTGTTACTCCAATCGAATCAACGCTTCTGTGAAGTTTTAATTTAGGAACAACAGATGACGCAGGTATGACAAAGTTCCATTTTGGTGCAGAGCTCATAGCTCGCACCAAAGTAGAACAGAACTTTAATGCATACGAATGCAATCACGACCTGAGTAATAGCGGGAATTGGGTAAGCTTAGCAAGTGAAAGTTAGAAAAATATATTTCAGCGACCGGATCAGAACTGGAAATAACAGAGCCAGAACAAGCCTCAATCCTAATGACTTCAGGTAGAGGCTTATTCTGGTAAGGATGGTTACAGACGAGCAGCTAACTCTGCGCCCTGACGAATGGCGCGTTTTGCATCCAGCTCAGCAGCTACATCAGCCCCACCAATCAGGTGCACTTGCTGACCTGCAGCCAGTAACTGCTGGTGCAGACTGCGTTCCGGCTCCTGTCCGGCACAGATAATGACGTTATCAACAGCCAAACACCGCTCTTTGCCATCGATACTGATCCACAGCCCTGCATCATCTACTTTGTTGTAGCTGACGCCAGACAACATCTCTACGCCCTTTTTCTTTAATGAACTGCGATGGATCCAGCCTGTGGTTTTACCTAAACCAGCCCCAACCTTGCTGGTTTTACGCTGCAGCAAAAATACTTTTCGTGCTGAAGGTTCGATGGGCGCGTCAGCAAGCAAAGCCCCCCTGCTTTGATAGTCTTTATCTATGCCCCAGTCTTTTAACCAGGCTTCAGGCTGCAGAGTTAATGAATGTGGCTCTGTTAAATATTCAGACACATCAAAACCAATACCACCCGCTCCTATCACAGCCACATTCTGACCCACAGCCTTATGATGTTTCAGTACATCGAGATAACTCAGGACTTTCGGATGATCAAAACCCGGAATGTCTAACTGACGGGCTTTGATACCACTGGATAACACCACATGGTCATAACCACCAGCGACCAGACTTTCTGCCGTTTGCTCTGAATTCAACTGCACATTCACCTTGTTCACTTTAAGCATTTCGCCAAAATAACGCAGCGTCTGGTGAAACTCTTCTTTGCCAGGTATTTGTTTGGCGTAATTAAATTGCCCACCAATTTCACTACCACGGTCAAACAAAGTGACATCATGACCGCGGGACGCAGCATAAACACTAAAAGCTAAACCAGCAGGACCTGCTCCTACAACGGCGATTTTTTTCTTCGCCGCCGCGGTTTCAAAATTCAGCTCTGTTTCATAACAGGCTCGAGGGTTGACCAAACAACTGGCACGTTTTTTCTGGAATACATGATCAAGACAAGCCTGATTACAGGCGATACAGGTGTTAATTAAATGCGCCTGGCCTGCTGCTGCTTTATTGACGAACTCAGCATCCGCCAGAAATGGACGCGCCATACACACCATATCAGCCTGGCCTGACTGAAGAATATGTTCAGCAACTTCCGGGTCGTTAATTCTGTTGGTGGCAATCACTGGGATACTGGCGTGTTTGCGCACTTGCTCTGTGACCCAGCTAAAAGCAGCACGGGGCACCATAGTGCCAATAGTCGGAATTCGCGCTTCATGCCAGCCAATCCCCGTATTGAGCATAGTGGCGCCTGCTGCAGCTGCAGATGCTGCCAAAGCAATGACTTCATCGAAACTATTGCCGTCTTCGACTAAGTCGAGCATGGACAAACGGTAAATAATAATAAAGTCTTTACCACAGGCCTCGCGCACTGCTTTTAAGATTTCCAGCACAAAACGGCAACGGTTTTCAAAACTACCGCCCCATTGATCAGTACGCTGATTCGTACGGGAACAAAGGAACTGATTGAGCAAATAACCTTCAGAGCCCATAATTTCAACGCCATCATAGCCAGCTTTTTTCGCCAGCTTGGCAGAATGAGCGAAGTCAGCAATGGTGCTGCGAATTTGGCTGTCAGATAAAGCTTTAGGTTTAAAGGGAGTGATAGGCGACTGCACAGCGCTTGGCGCCACACTAAATGGATGATAACCATAACGACCCGCATGCAGCAGCTGAATACAAATTTTGCCGCCATGCTGATGTACAGCTTCAGTCACTTTTTTATGCTTGCCAGCCTGCCACCACCAGGTAAGCTGGCTGCCAAAAGGCACCAGATTGCCGCGAAAATTCGGACTAATGCCACCGGTGATAATTAAACCAACCCCACCTTTTGCCCGTTCGGCATAAAAAGCGGCCAGTTTATCAAAGCCTTGTTTTTCTTCTTCCAGGCCAGTATGCATAGAGCCCATAATGACGCGGTTTTTTAATTGAGTGAAGCCCAAATCCAGTGGGGCTAATAAATGCGGATATGCCACAACAATCTCTCTGGTCGTACCTGTTGAATAGCAAGAATGTAGCCGTTTTGCTGCTTTATCGCAAGAACTACCCAAAGTAATTGACGCTGAAGCTTTGCATTACAGAGGTAAATAAACATTTACTTACAAATTCCACCCTGAGCTTTCCCTTTAAATTCGTTAGCATAGCCCTTTACTACTTTGCCGAAACTATAGGTACATCATATGTCTGAGAAAAAACCTGGGATCTTAAGACGCTTTTTTGGTGGCATTTGGCGGGCTATCAGTCTGGTTCGTCATATCACTTTTAATCTGATTTTTGCCGTTTTGTTTATCTTCATTCTGATTTCCATTTTCAGCAGCGACGATAAAGTAAAAATACCGGAAAGCGCAGCCTTGATCCTGAACTTATCCGGTGATCTGGTTGAAGAAAAACGTTATGTCGACCCTTTGGATCAAGTGCTTAATGAAAGCATGGGTTCGCAAGAGGATGAACCAGAGATTTTACTGACTGATTTATTAAAGACCATTCAGGCAGCAAAAACTGATGAGCGTATTAAAGCTATAGTGCTGGATTTATCCTCTTTTGGTTCAGGTTCTATAGATAAGCTGACTATGGTAGGTAACGCATTACAAGACTTTAAAGCCGCTGGCAAAAAAGTACTGGCAACAGGCGACTACTACAGCCAAAACCAATATTTCCTGGCCTCTTACGCCGACAGCATTAACTTAAATCCTATGGGTACAGTGCTGCTGGAAGGTTTTGGTAGCTACCCTATGTACTACAAATCTGCATTAGAGAAATTAAAGGTCACCACTCATGTGTTTAAAGTGGGCACCTATAAATCTGCAGTGGAGCCTTTTACCCGCGATACCATGTCAGACGAAGCCAAAGAAGCCAACAAAGCATGGTTGGACGAATTATGGGCTAGCTACAAACAGCAAGTGGCTGAACGTCGTGGCTTTGCAGTTGATAACTTTGATGAAACTATCAGTGGTTTGTATCAGAAACTGCAGGCCGTTAACGGTGATATGACGCAGTATGCGCTGGATGCAAAGCTAGTTGACAGCATCAAAACCCGTGAAGAGTTCCGTCAGGACTTAATTGCACTGGTTGGCGAAAGTGAAAAACACAGCTTTAATCAAATTCAGTTTAAAGATTATCAGGCCCAGGTCTTGCCTCCGGTTCACTACGATAATCCACTGACCGAAAAAGTTGCTGTTGTTGTAGCTCGTGGCACTATTATCGATGGCTCAGCCAAAGCAGGCACAATAGGTGGTGACACCACAGCCGCTTTATTACGTCGTGCCCGTTTTGATGAAAAAGTGAAAGCTGTGGTACTGCGTATCGATAGCGGTGGCGGCAGTGCATTTGCATCGGAAGTGATAGGTCAGGAAATCAAGCTGTTAAAAGCTGCTGGTAAACCTGTGATTGCCTCAATGGGTGCAGTTGCAGCCTCTGGTGGTTACTGGATCGCGGCACCGGCTAATGAAATCTGGGCCTCTCCTACTACGATCACGGGCTCCATTGGCATCTTCGGTTTGTTCCACACGCTGGAAAATGCAATGCCGGTCTTAGGTCTGAACATTGACGGCGTAGGCACTTCAGAGCTAGCAGGTTTAAGTTCAGGTTTACCTTTATTTAAAGGCTTAACACCAGATATGTCAGGTATTTTCCAACTGATGATCAATAAAGGCTATGACGACTTCATTGGCATGGTGTCTGAAAACCGTGGCATGAGCAAAGAAGCTGTAAATAAAGTAGCTCAGGGACGCGTATGGACTGGCACTAAAGCACTGGAGTTTGGTTTAGTTGATAAGCTGGGCACTTTTGATGACGCTATTGCTGCTGCAGCTGAAAAAGCCGGCTTAAAGCAATACGATATTAAAGTGATGGAGCAGGAATTAACTCCTACTGAACAGTTGCTGCGTGATATGTTCGCCTCTAGCACAGTACAGGCGCTGTTACCTGATGCGAAAGAGTCGGCGTTTAGCCCACTGCTAAAAAACATCGTGACGCAAATCAATCAGGACTTTAAAGTACTGGAACAGTTTAACGATCCAAAAGGTATTTACTCAGTTTGTATGAGTTGTACTGCGGTGAACTAAGTGTTGTAGTGAAGAAAGAGCCGCCTTGTGCGGCTTTTTTTATAGGTTTGTGTTTAATAGCGCAGATCTGACAAAAAAATAAACCCGTATAAGCTTTGGCCTATACGGGTTCTGTGAATAATGGCGGAGGGGGAGAGATTCGAACTCTCGGAAGGCTATTAACCTTCGCCGGTTTTCAAGACCGGTGCATTAAACCGCTCTGCCACCCCTCCGGCGCCGCGTATAATAATCAGATCGGCAGCGAAAGAAAAGCATTTTTTTAAACTTTAATAAAACAAGGTAAATGATTGAATTGTTTTACAAAGATAACTGCTGGCACTTTGGGAACTTCCCAAGTAAGATAAAGTCAGAAAAGTAACTATTCAATGGAGAGAACAGCAATGTCCTACAACCAACACACACACACTGGCCAGATAGGCCACAGTGTTGAAGTCAACAAAGTACTACGCAATACCTATTTCCTGTTGGCGATGACCTTAGCCTTCAGCGCCGTAACAGCTGGTATTGCCATGGCGATGAATTTTGGCTTTGGCATGGCGCTGGTATTAACACTGGTCGCTTTTGGTTTAATTTTTGTCGTACAGAAAAAAGCGGACAGCGCCAGTGGCATTTTTTGGGTATTCGCGTTAACAGGCTGTTTAGGTGCTTCTATTGGCCCTATGCTGAACCGCTTTGCTGCCACAGCCAATGGCCCTGAGCTGATTATGCAAGCGCTGGGCTTAACTGCAGTGGTGTTCTTTTCACTGTCTGCTTATGCTTTAAGTTCGCGTAAAGATTTCAGCTTTATGGGTAACTTCCTGTTTGTCGGTCTGATTGTCGTGATAGTCGCAGGTCTGGCAAATATTTTCTTCCAGATCCCTGCCCTGCATCTGGCGATTAACGCTGCTGTAGTGATGATTATGTCTGGTTTAATACTGTTTGATACCAGCCGTATTGTCAACGGCGGAGAAACTAACTATATCCGCGCTACAGTCGGCTTATACCTGAACATCTTCAACCTGTTCACTTCGTTACTGCAGTTACTGGGTATCATGGGCAGCGATGATTAATTAAGGCTTGAGATAAGCTGATGTTACAGTAAAATGCCCCGCCAAATGCGGGGCTTTTTTATACGCTATATATCCTCGGGTAAAGGGTTGTTTAGAATAATGATAATGCGAAAGGTAAATACATGACCAGTTTTGCCGTTCTGATTGAAGGCCCGGTGTTGCAAGGCCAGAGTTTTGTCAGCGCCTTGCGGTTTATGCGGCAGGTGGTAGCGGCTGGCCATGCTGTAGATTCGGTATTTTTATACCGGGAAGCGGTATCCGCAGCTTCTGCACTGATTGATTTACCTTCAGATGAACCTAATCTTTCCGCCAAATTACAGCAATTTTGTCAGGCGCATCAGATCCCTTTGCTATTTTGTATCACTGCAGCAGAGAAACGTGGTGTTTGCTCTAATGAGGTAAAGCCGGCTGATGGCTATATAGCTGCTGGATTAGCCGAATTTGCCATGCGTTTGACCAAGGTAGATAAACTGGTGCAATTTTCATGAAGATAGCCGTGTTAGTGACCAACTTGCCTTTCGATGGCATAGCAGCACGCGAAAGCCTGGATTTAATCTTTGCTTTAGCAGCAGTCGATCATCAGGTCAGCGTCATTTTTAGTGACGATGCTGTGTATCAACTGGTAAAAGCCGATGACAGCGCAGAACTGATGGTAAAAGACTTCAGACGTAGTTTTAAACTGTTTGAACTTTATGATATCGAAAATCTATATATCTGCGCTGAATCCTTAAGGCAACGTCAATTGCTAGCCAATGAGCTTGTGCTGGACGTGCAGCGACTCGATAGTGCTGAACTCGGCCAATTGCTTGATACGCAACACCATGTGATTAAGGCTTGAATATGAGACTTTTTACACTAAGCCACAACCAGCTCCCTGAGATATTGAGTCTTGTCAGTGCAGAAGATAAAGTTTTAATAAGGCAAGAGGCGGTGTATTTAATGATAACTGGTCAGCTAAACAGCCTGCCTTGTCCTGTGTATTGTTTGGCAGCAGATGCCGCTGCCCGTGGTATCACTATCTCCGAACCTTTTACCGCACTCAATGACAGCCAGTGGCTGGATTTAGTGCTACAAGCGAAGCAACAACTCTGATGAATGAACTGATTTTAAAAAACCAAAGCTACCCACTGGATAAACATGGTTACCTGGCCGATTTAACTTTGTGGACGCCGGAACTGGCAGACGAGTTTGCCCGCTTAGAGCAGATCACTATGACGGATGCCCATTGGGAAGTGGTGAATTTCGTCCGTGCTTTTTATCAGGAATACCAAACCTCTCCTGCGATACGTTTACTGGTGAAAAGCATGGGGGAAAAACTCGGTGCGGATAAAGGCAATAGCAAATATTTGTTTTTGTTATTTCCTGAAGGGCCAGCTAAACAGGCAACCCGTATTGCCGGTTTGCCCAAACCTGCGAAGTGCCTGTAACACTGCTACTGTTTAAAAAAACAAAAGGCTGTTAATTCAGCCCTTTGTACATGTCAATTCCTGCATCAAAACTGGTAATCACCACGACCGCAATCACACCTATTAACACCAACCAATAAGTCCAGCGCAACATCGTCTTCACAGGATTCGGTCTTATTTTACGGACAACCACATGACGAGGTATAGGAGTCTTCTTTGAATTTTGTTGTTGTTCTTTTATTAATGACATCAGATTTACCACTTATGAAAGGAGCAGAAAAGCTGCTCCTTACCGAAATAACATAGGGTATAAATTAACAACGGATCTCCGTTTTGCCACCCATATAAGGCTGCAACACTGACGGGATCTGAATAGAACCATCAGCTTGTTGGTAATTCTCCAGAATAGCAACCAGTGTGCGACCAACGGCCAAACCTGAACCGTTTAAAGTATGCAACAGTTCAGGCTTTTTACCTTCGCCCGGACGGAAACGTGCCTGCATACGACGGGCCTGGAAATCCCCCATATTTGAACAAGAAGAAATTTCACGGTAGGTATTTTGTGCCGGTAACCAAACTTCCAAATCATAGGTTTTAGTTGAACCAAAGCCCATATCCCCTGTACATAGCAACATAGTGCGGTACGGTAAACCTAATAACTGCAGTACTTTCTCTGCATGGCCTGTTAACTCTTCCAGCGCAGCAAATGACTGATCAGGATGTACCAACTGTACCATTTCAACTTTATCAAACTGGTGCTGACGAATTAGTCCACGGGTATCGCGGCCGTAAGAGCCAGCTTCGCTACGGAAGCATGGTGTGTGAGCCGCATATTTTTGTGGCAATTCGGCCAATTCAAAAATGCAGTCGCGAGCCAGATTCGTAACAGGCACTTCAGCCGTTGGGATCAGCGACATACCCACGCCTTCTTCTGTCGCAGGTTTGGTATGGAATAAATCCGCACCAAACTTTGGCAACTGGCCTGTACCATACAACGAAGCAGCATTCACCAGATAAGGCACGTACAATTCGGTGTAGCCATGCTGCTCTGTGTGCAAGTCCAGCATAAATTGGGCTAAAGCACGGTGCAGACGGGCCATTTGACCACGCATCACGACAAAACGTGAACCGGCAATTTTTACCGCGTTTTCAAAATCCAGGCCTTTGTCCAGTGCTTCGCCTAAAGCCACATGATCTTTCACTTCAAAGTCAAACGACTTAGGCTCGCCCCACTGCCGCACCATTACATTGCCAGTCTCGTCTTTACCAGTTGGCACAGATTCATGAGGTAAGTTTGGAATAGCACTGACAATAGCGTCCCACTGAGCTAATACAGCGTCTAGCTTTTGTTTGGCTTCTTCAAGCTCTGCACCTAACCCATCCACTTCAGCCAGCAATGGGGCGATGTCTTCACCACGGGCTTTGGCCTGACCTATAGCTTTGGATTTGGTATTGCGTGAATTCTGTAGATCCTGAGTTGCCATTTGCAACTCACGACGTTGCTCTTCAAGCTGCTGCAGAGTATCCACATCCAGCTGAAAACCACGGTCTGCCAAACGTTGGGCAGTTTGAGCTAATTCGGCTCTTAAAAATTTTGCATCTAACATAGTGACTACTTCATTGAGCCCAGCTTTAAACCCAGCCAGGCGAGTGTTAAACAAATCAGCACGTTCAGTACAACATTCAGGCCGGCTTTCACCAAATCGCCTTGTTGCAGCAGTAAAACAGTGTCGAGTGAAAAAGTCGAAAAGGTAGTAAAGGCACCTAAAAAACCTACGCCGATCAGAGTCTTCCACGGGTTGACCGTCAGATGTTCGGCTAAAAACAGGCCATAAAGCAGACCTAATACAAAAGACCCGAGAATATTAACCAGCAAAGTGGCAAAAGGGAATGATTTACCACAAAGATGCAGGATAAATTCGCCTAAACCGAAACGGCAGCAGGCTCCTAAAGCACCACCAATAGCTACAGCCAGATATGCATGCATTAGTCCTGTCCTTTGGCTTGCTGGTCCAGCATGGCTAAATAGGCCATTTTGTCCTGCAGTTGTTTCTCTAAACCGCGATCAGACGGCTGATAAAACTTCATTCCTGCCATTTCAGTTGGTAAATACGCCTCACCAGCGGCATAAGCACCAGGTTCGTTATGTGCATAGCGATAGGCCTTGCCAAAACCTTGTTGTTTGGCAAGCGCAGTTGGTGCATTACGCAAATGATCCGGCACCTCATAAGATGGGTGTTGCTGCACATACTGGCGCATCTGATTAAAGGCGCCGTACACCGCATTGGATTTTGGCGCTAAAGCCATATAAACAGCAGCCTGAGCTATAGCCCGCTCCCCTTCAGCAGGGCCCACACGGGCAAAGGTATCCCAGGCATCCAAACCTATAGTTAAAGCCCTTGGGTCGGCATTGCCTATATCTTCACTGGCAATAGCGAGTAGCCTGCGCGCTACATACAAAGGGTCGCCACCGCCTTCTAAAATGCGGCAATACCAATACAAAGCAGCATCTGGGTTGGAGCCACGCACCGATTTATGAAAAGCAGAAATTAAGTCGTAAAAAATATCGCCCTGCTGATCAAAACCCGGCAATTGCCTGGGTACTAACTGCCGAAATAAGTCAGCGGTTAGTTCAGTCACTGCAGCGCCCTGTTGCGCTGTTTCTACGGCTTGCTCAAACAGGTTTAATAAACGTCTGGCATCGCCATCCGCCAGTTGCAGCAATAAGGATTGCGCCTCAGGGTTTATCTGTACCACTTGTCCCTGTTGGTAGTAATGCGCCACAGCTCGTTCTATGACTAAAGCCAGATCCTCTGCCGTCAGCTTTTTTAAAATGCAGACACGGGCGCGGGATAACATAGCGTTATTGAGTGCAAAAGCAGGGTTTTCAGTAGTAGCCCCAATAAAAATTATGGTGCCGTCTTCAATATGGGGTAAAAACGCATCTTGCTGGGCTTTGTTAAAACGGTGCACTTCATCGACAAATAACAAGGTGCGTTGATTTTGCGCTAAACGTTGTTTGGCAGCCTGAATTTCTTCGCGTATTTCTTTAACGCCAGCAGTCACAGCAGATAAACGGGCAATGGCGGCTTTGGCATAAATGGCGATCAACTCTGCCAAGGTAGTTTTGCCTGTGCCTGGAGGGCCCCATAAAATTAAAGAGGAGATACGCCCTGCTTCTATCGCTTTACGTAGCGGTGTGCCTGGACCCAGCACTTGCTGCTGTCCAACATAGTCCGATAGCTTTGTTGGCCTCAGCAGCGCTGCCAGAGGCCTGATATCGTCGTGAAATTCAAAGCCGAGGTTATTCACTTGACGCGTTGATCATCCACTTCAGCTGTCGCAGGAATGGCAAACTGAAACAGCTCTGAGGCCAGCGGTGTGTTGTATTGCACCAGATTAAAATCAAAAGTGCTGTTCTGACCATTGCTGTCAGTGACGATCATTTTTGATAAGGCTAAACCAGCAAATTTCAGACTGAGCTTTTTCACCGCATTGCTTGGGTCTTTCGGTGTGATATCAAACTGATCATCTGCACCAGTCACGTTGTACTGAGCCCATAATTTAGGGTCATGCGACGTCAGCAGCACAAAAGGAGTTTTCTGTACTTGTTCTTTCGCGTCATAAATACTGACCTGATCCAACAATTCAGCATAAAACCACAAGGTTTTACCATCACCAATAAACAGGTTTGGCTCTGGCGTCTGGGTTTCAAAACGGAATAAAGATGGCTGTTTTAGCGACAACATACCTTCGCCCTGCTGGATCAGCTTATTGCTGGCATCAACGACGGTTTGATCAAAACTGGCCTGAAAGCTGGTTAAACGTGCTAATTTTTTCTGTAAATCATTGGCTTGATCTGCGACAGCCATAAAGCTAGGCAGCATCAGAGACAACATCAGAGCAACAGCTTTTTTCGCAAGGTTTTTGTTCATATAGACCTTAGTTAAAATACTTTAGGAGGAGGAGGCGCTAATACTTCACGGTTACCGTTGTGGCCTGCACCACTGACAATACCGCTCATTTCCATCTGTTCCACTAAACGGGCGGCGCGATTATAGCCAATACGGAAGCGTCTTTGTACACCTGACACCGAAGCTTTACGGCTTTCAGTAACAAAGGCCACGGCCTGATCAAAAAGTGGATCCGACTCGCCTTCGTCATTTTCCATACTTTCGCCCGGTAGTAAGCTATCTTCCGACGGCTCACCATTTAAAATTTCTGAAATGTAATTCGGTTTGCCACGGCGTTTCCAGTCCGACACCACCGCATGTACTTCATGGTCGTCGACAAAAGCACCATGCACACGAGTGGGTACACCTGAGCCTGGCGGCAGATACAACATATCGCCCTGACCTAACAAACTTTCAGCGCCCTGCTGGTCCAAAATGGTTCTGGAGTCAATTTTCGACGATACCTGAAACGCCATACGGGTTGGAATATTTGCTTTGATCAAACCGGTAATGACATCCACTGACGGACGTTGAGTCGCTAAAATCAGGTGGATACCAGCAGCACGGGCTTTTTGCGCAATACGGGCAATCAGCTCTTCTACTTTTTTACCGACAATCATCATCATGTCGGCGAATTCGTCGATCACGACAACGATAGAAGGCAACTTTTCCAGCTCTGGTGGCATCGTCATCATATTATCGCTTGGCTTCCAGATCGGGTCACGAATTGGCGTACCAGCTGCTATAGCATCCTGAATTTTTTGGTTATAACCTTTTAAGTTACGCACACCAAGGGCCGACATTAGCTTATAACGCCGTTCCATTTCACCGACACACCAGCGCAGGCCATTGGCCGCCTCTTTCATGTCTGTAACTACTTCGGTCAGCAAATGCGGAATGCCTTCATAGACCGATAATTCCAGCATCTTCGGGTCAATCATTAAAAAACGTACATCTTCAGGCGTAGATTTATACAATAAACTACAAATCATCACGTTCACGCCGACTGACTTACCAGAGCCCGTAGTACCAGCGACCAGCAAGTGTGGCATCCGGCCTAAGTCTGCCACTACTGATTTACCGGCAATGTCTTTTCCCAACACCATAGTTAATGGCGATTTGGACTGCAAAAACACTTCGTCGCCTATGACTTCAGATAAACGCACTATTTCGCGGAATTGGTTTGGCAGCTCCAAACCTATGTAAGATTTACCAGGAATAACCTCTACCACCCGCACGCTAATGGCAGACAATGAGCGAGCTAAATCTTTGGATAAGCCAGTAATTTTACTGACTTTGACACCTGGGGCTAAATCAAGCTCAAAGCGGGTGACGACAGGACCCGGCAACACCGCAACTACTTTAGCTTCCACACCAAAATCAAGCAGCTTGGTTTCGACCAAACGAGAAACGCGCTCTAAGTCAGCTGGGTCTATCGGGTTTGTTGCTTTGTCTGGTCTGTCCAATAAAGCTAAAGAAGGCAAATCATCCGGGCTGAACGAGGCTGCAATAGGTGTATCGTCTTCTTCCTCTTCGGCAATCACCACAGGAGCGACAACAGTCTGACGTTCCACTTCGGCAAAACTTTGTTCCAGATGCTGTAACTGCTCAGGGTAGTAGGCATCATCCACCGCAGAAAAACTTAAATCATCGTCTGCCAGAGTATCAACGCTGACAAAAGCCACAGCTTCGGTTTTTTCGTCCAAAGGCGCAAAAGGCAAAGGTTCAACCCGCTCGCCAGGGAAATAGGCACGGCTTGGCTGGCTTTGCACTTCCTCAATGTCAGGTAAAGGGATTTGTTCTTCTTCAGGCGCAATAAATGCAGCTTGCACCGCTTCATCGCGTACCGGACTTAAACGAATCACTTCTGGCGCTACCGCAGCTTCGGTAAAAGAAAGGTCGACTATTTGTTTAGGCGCCAGATCGGCGTCCATTTCAGGTTCACGGCGCTGTGCAGGCACACTGGACTCGGTCTGGAAAGACAAAGGCGATGCGGCTTTCGTTGCTGAACGTTGTGCCAGGTAATGGCCTAAACGGGTTGGAGCCTGATACAAGCCAATCAAGGCTCGCATAGTTAAAGCACCCAGCTCATCCGCTACTGTGACCCAGGAAATACCTGTCGCCAGCGTTAGGCCTGTAGATAAACCACAAAGCAGCAATAAAATGGTACCGATAAAATTAAAGTTTGGCATCAGCATAGAGGACACCACATCGCCCACTACACCACCGGAAGAAAAATAGAAAATGTCGTTAAAATTAATACTGCTGATAGCACTGGCACATAGAAAAGTTAACACCAAACCTATCAGTCGCAACCCCAAAATAAGGTAATCCATCTCCATTAATGCTTTAGCGCGGCGGGTTAACAAATAACCGGCAAAAGCCACCAGTGGCGGCACTAAATAAGCAATCCAGCCAAAAGTAAATAACAGAATATCGGCAATCCAGGCGCCTTTTGGCCCTGCATAGTTATGAACCGCAGTTTGATAACCTGCCTGAGACCAGCTTGGATCAGCCGGGTCGAATGACATTAAAGCCAATAACATAAAGGCAGCAAAACCAAAGCTGAGGATCAACCCCACTTCAGATATGCGCTGCATTCCGTTTAAAGAAAACAATAATTTGGCTCGTAACCTTCTGGCTTCACTCAACACAACAAGATCCCATTTATTCTAAGAATTCTACCTACTTAAGATACCAGAGAGACAACTCTGATGCACCCCTTTATAGCCGTATAACCTGAAGCTACAGCCCTACTGAGCATAACTTCAGCGACTAAGGCTATATAAGCTATTTAGCCTGAATGATAGCTGTACAACAGATTGCTCTGGCATCACAAATAGCATTGCCATTAATTGACCGCAACAAAAGTGGTTTGTTTCACTTCTTCCATCACAACATAAGTACGGCTCTCGCGTACACTGGGTAAACGTAATAAGGTTTCACCTAACAGCTCACGATAAGCCGCCATATTGGCCACCCGGGTTTTTAATAAGAAGTCGAAACTGCCGGATACTAAATGACATTCCTGTATTTCATGCAGCTTCTGCACGGCTTTACTGAATTCATCAAAATCTTCCGGCGAAGTTTTACTTAAGGTGATTTCCACAAAAACCAGTAACGCGGAACCTACTTTATTCGGGTCGACTTGTGCTGTATAGCCCAGTATATAGCCTTCAGCCTCCAATTTTCGTACCCGCTCAAGACAAGGCGTTGCGCTGAGCCCTACCCTTTTCGCCAATTCAACATTAGCAATACGGCCATCGCGTTGTAATTCAGTCAGAATTTTTCGGTCTATCCGGTCGAGTTTTTTTACACTTTTACTGGTTTCGTACATAGCAGATAAAAATTTCACTTTTCAATTTATAGCAGGATTTATAACTGCGATTACAGCAAAAAACAACAGGTAAAACTACAAATCAGTAACTATACTAGGCGAAAATTTTACTCAACCCTACACAGGCGGAATATCATGATTATTGGCGTACCTAAAGAGATTAAAAACCACGAATACCGCGTCGGTATGACCCCTGCCAGCGTGCGTGAGCTGACTGCTCTTGGCCACACTGTTTTTGTTGAACACAATGCAGGTAGCGGCATTGGTTTTGGTGACGATGCCTATCAGGCTGCTGGTGCAACAGTATTAACTACTGCTGCTGAAGTTTTCGCTAAAGCAGAAATGATTGTAAAAGTAAAAGAGCCTCAGGCTGTTGAGCGCGCTATGCTGCGTGAAGGTCAAATCCTGTTCACTTACCTGCACTTAGCACCGGATCTGCCACAAACTGAAGACTTGATCAAATCAAAAGCTATTTGTATCGCCTACGAAACAGTGACAGACAACCGTGGTGGCTTGCCTTTATTAGCCCCTATGTCTGAAGTGGCTGGCCGTATGTCTATCCAGGCTGGTGCCCGTGCTTTAGAGAAATCATGTGCCGGTCGCGGTATGTTATTAGGTGGCGTACCAGGTGTTGAACCTGCCAAAGTTGTGATTATCGGTGGTGGTATGGTTGGTACCAACGCAGCTCAGATGGCTGTGGGTATGGGCGCTGACGTAGTAGTTCTGGATCGCAGCGTAGACGTATTACGTCGTATCGATGCTCAGTTCAACGGCGCAGTGAAAACTGTATACAGCACTGTTGATGCACTGGAAAAACATGTGTTGTCTGCTGACTTAGTCATTGGTGGCGTGTTAATTCCAGGTGCTGCTGCTCCTAAGCTGGTTACAGCCGATCATATCAAGCGTATGAAGCCAGGTTCAGCCATTGTTGACGTCGCGATCGATCAGGGCGGTTGTGTAGAGACTTCTAAAGCTACAACTCACGCTGAACCAACTTACATTGTTGATGACGTAGTGCATTACTGTGTGGCCAACATGCCAGGCGCAGTGCCACTGACTTCTACTTTTGCTCTGAACAACGCTACCCTGCCGTTTATCATCCGTTTAGCCAACAAAGGCTACAAACAGGCACTGCTGGACGATGCGCACCTGTTAAACGGCTTAAACGTGATCAATGGTCATGTGGTGAACAAACACGTCGCAGACGCGTTAAACCTGCCATTTGTTGAACCTAAGCAAGTATTAGCTGCAGTTTAATTTATACAATACCCCTTGATCAGGGCGGCATTAGCCGCCCTTTTTATTTGCCGTAATTTCCGTTAGTCTTTCTGCATGATTCTCAAAGGTTTATTACCATGAACTACCTGTTATCCGCTGTTTTTGCTTTAAGTTTTTCTGTGGCCGCTGTAGAAGAAATCCAGTTTGAAAAAGAATGGATCAAAGTCGGCCATCTTGAATTAGAAGTAGAACTAGCCTTAACCTCAGAGCAACGCGCCCGTGGTCTGATGTACCGCGATAAAGTAGAAAATGGCATGTTATTTATTTACGATGAAGAACGGATATTGTCGTTCTGGATGCGTAATACCAAAGTGCCGCTGGATATCGCTTATATCAGAGCAGACTGGACTATAGAACCTGTGCAATTCTTGTACCCTTATGATGAAAAAGGTAAAAAATCTCAAGGCCCTGCCATAGGTGCTTTGGAGATGCCTCAAGGTTGGTTTAAAGCTCAGGGGTTAGCGGCTGGCACTAAGATTATTCGCTGTGGTAAGAAGTGTGAGTAAAAATAGTTCATCTCTGCTGCATTGAAATTGCAGTTAAATACCCGTAATCGCAAGATCCAAAGCCGCTACTATCCGCTCTCTGAAATGCGCTAAAGTGCCGACGGGATTCTTCAGGTGTTTCACTGGTATCGATGCAATCTGTGGCGTAAGCAGCAGGAACTGTTCTCCCTCGAAACTTATATGTGGTGTAAGCCCCTTCATTGATTCGCCACCAAAAGCTGATGTCCTGCCTAAAGGAATAACGATACGAGTAACAAGGTCAGTAAGCACAGCACTTTGAATATCAACCAGATAGGGATAATGGGCTTTGCTGTGACTACTTGGATTAGCGTACACATCAAACTGAGCCATCAAAAACTCCTGAATTCGTCACCAAAACAGCCATGCTGTTCAACAAATTCGTTATAGCTTTTAATAGCTGCACGGTTTTCTTCAACCCACTGAGTGGCCTCGTATTTAGCCAGTTCCTCTTTCAGTGCTCGCTCCAGGGTGGCGGAGAGATTGATGTTCAATGCCCGTGTTTTAAGCAACAGATCACTATTGATTGAAAGATTCGCGGCTTTTTTGGGTGCCGTTACATCATAAAGATCGGTCATACAAGCTTCCACACTAGTATCTATACGATAAAAATAGCATATGCGCATTAATATGCGCAGGCAAGTGTTTTGGCAGATACAGTTTTCGCTGAATTGACAAATCATTTAACGAAACGCCCATCTTCTGGTCTATGTCGATTGCTACTTTCATCACGAGGTGGCATATCTACATCAGGCAGAGCTATAACAGGAAAAAATCTGCTTGAGAGGATTAAGCCCTCTGCTGATGAGTAAAGGAAATGCTTCGGGTAGTGGACGGATAAAACCGCTCCCGCAGTTTCATAAAGGGGGTTTCTACAAAAAAGTACAATGCCCAGCCACAAAAAATACTCACAGCCATAATAATGGTTACCCCCAAACCACCATGAATATCAATGCCATAGTCTGTCAGTGGCGCTTTCAGAACTTGAAATAAGGGTTTGTGGATCAAATAAATCGCATAGGACCACAATGCAATGTATGTGGCACCGGGAATTCGTATGCGATTCAGCCAACAATCAGGGCTCAGCGCTGCGAGTACAAGAATAGCAAAGCTGATTGCCAGAAATGAATAACCAAAGGTCACCACCTGAAATGTGCGGCCGAAGCCTCTGATGTACTCATAGTTCTGAAATACATAAAACATCAATCCCACACTGGCCAGCCCGGTGAGCAAGAGCAGATTACCTCTGCGTAATAATGCTGCATAAACAGTAGGATGAAAGTTTTTCAATAAAGCAATGGCCACACCAGGAAGTAATTCATCAAAGCGGGTAAAGCTCGAGTAATAAATATGTTCCATAAAGGATCGAGCGGAAATGTTCTCTTCGCCATGTGCATACCAATTAAATCCACGCAGAAACATAGCCAGCATCATAGCGCCAACAATAGTTGTCCAGGCAAGGCCAATAGAACGTCGGCTGTACGCGATGAGTAATGCAATAACGGGAAAGATTAAATAAAACTGTTCTTCAATACACAGCGACCAGGAGTGAGTAAAAGTTTCTCCAGGACCTAATCCAAAATTTTGGCTAAAAGTTAAAAATGACCAGAGCGGCGCAGTCGCAGTGCCGCCGAGAGCCACTGGAAAAATGAAATAAAGCGCGAGAACGAAATAATAATTCGGCAGAGTGCGCAGAAAACGGCGAATGTAAAACAGCTTGAGTGAAAAGTCCTGCCCTTTAGAAAAGGCCGACAGAACCTGGTTACCAATCAAATAGCCACTCAATACAAAAAACAGATCAACCCCTGTCCAGCCCACTGAACTGATAAAGCCAAACAGATTTTCAGGGCTGACAACGACCTTGTAGTGATAAATCAACACTATGATAATAGCGATGGCACGCAACGTGTCCAAGCCATCCAGCCGAGTTTTATCAGAAACAGAACTATCCATGTTACTGCTTATCCTTTCAGTGGATGATATGTGAAAAGGCGAATACTCAGAGATTAAAAGGTTCCTGATCGTCCCGCAGCAGCAGAATTTCGCTAAAGCCCATTTTTACAAAGGCGTTTTTGCGATAGTCTTTGAGTGCTCCAGTGCCTTTAGCGGTCATCGCCACTTGCTGCTCCATCTTGCGAAACGCAGTTAAGTCTATGCCTTCGGCCGCTGCGACAGCTTCGAAGCTATCGGCGTATTTGTCGTAACTGAATGGGATCTTTTTCCACTCACCTTTGTATTTATAACTGATATGCCGTGCCATCTTCCAGCTCCTTATGTTGCGCAGCCAGCTGTTCTTGCTGGGCTAAAGTCTGCTGTTGTTTCAGTGCCGGTGCGGCATACATTTGCTGTACATAAGGACGTAGTTCTTCAGGCAAAGATACCATTTTAGTTTGATACCACAGGCTTTCTTCGCCGGGGTTCAGCTCAACATCCATTGCTGCCGCTAGATAATTCACCGGATACAAACGGTAACCAGCCCAGATTTGACGGTCTATTTCAGCAGCTAAGGCTGCAGGATCCTGACAACACCCCTGAATAGCTTCGCCAAAATGCACATGCACCCGACCTTTTTGGCCCACTATGCCCTGCACTATGCTTTGAATATCTTCCATTTCGGATTTTTTGTATTCACCTGTGTTGGCCAGTTGATGCAGCTCGTTTGCTTTGGCCTGATCCAGCGGGTCAAATTCATAAGATAAACACACAGGCACTATATTTAACGACTGCATATAAGTCGCAAAATCCAGACCACGTTTTTTACCTTCAATAAAAAACATTTTTAAAATAGCTTCGTCGGTTTGATCCAAACCATCTTTAGCACGGCCTTCTTTTTGCGCTATCCAGATGGAATGGCCGGTTTCCAGCGAGTCTTTGATATAAGCCGACAAATGACTCAGCGCCTTGAGCATTTCGCGTGGTGCTTTGATAGAGCGTTTGACGATAAAACTTTTATTCAGCTTCATCAGCTCTGTCGCGCATGGCATTTTCAGTAAGTTATCGCCAATAGCAATACGTACTGTATCCATGCCCTTTTGATGCAGGCACCAGTTCAGCAGCGCCGGATCCATAGCAATATCTCTATGGTTCGAGATAAACAAATAGGACTGCTTTGGATCCAAATGCTCAAGGCCACTGACGCTGACACCTGCCGAGCTTTTCTGCAGGCTTTGTTGTAAAAAGTCAGCCACCATATGCTGCACGTCAGACACAGTGCGCAAGCCTTTGGCTTTACGCGCCAATAACCAACGTAATACAGGAGTAAACAGATAACGGATAGTTTTAGGCCAACTGGCCAGACGGTAATTTAAAATAGCATGCAAAAAATCGGCGTCGTCCAATAAACGACTAATCGCTTCTGGTACTTCATGGTCAAAATAAGGGCGAATATCCTTGAAAGGATCCGTTTGATTTGGCACAGCTTTTAAACCCCAGGTTGAAAATGTTCCCTATTCTACCTGTTGCCAGACGGATCACCAGACTAATCTGGACCGATCACTTGACGGTTGTTGAATTATTGAGCGCTTTTCTTTAAATCAGGCAGTCAGGGCATAAAGCGGAGCAAATTGCATCGGCATCAGGCGGTTTTGTTGCACCCGCACCAACTGACCAGCCGATAATTGCTTACCATTTAATAGCTCCATAGGCTCCAGCAGCAAGCAATCCACCATAGGGTCAGCTTTGGCCACCAGCACCACTTTAGCGCGACTTACACCTTCAAGTTTGGCGATACTCATTAAGTCGGTGCGGCATTCGATACTGGAGAAGTTAAACAAATGGCTTTTTTGTACAGGAGCTTTGACAAAACTTAAAGCCGCAACAGCCTGAGCTGCAACTGCCAATAAGTCGCTATCCGGTAACATACCTTCCAATGCTTCGGCAAAATCCATTAACAGCTGGGCTTGCTCCATACATAAGCTTTGTTGTTCTGGTTTAACGGTTAGCTCTTTGGCACTGAAGGCCGTTTGAATATGCTGGCTTTTTGATAACTGCAACACCAAACGGTCTTGCGTTTCACAATACTGCCAGCACCAGTCAGGGCAGAAAGACAACATACTTAATCCTTATGTATTCAAGATGTTGCCTTTCTACACCTGTTTTTAAGTTCTGTTAAAGATTATTTTGGACTAAGTATCAGGGATCCAAAATTGATCAGCATATGAGTTATTTCAGGCTCTCGACGATCTCTTTGATCAAGCTTGGGCCTTTATAAATGAAGTTGGAATACACCTGCACCAGGTTAGCACCAGCGTCCATTTTTTCCTGTGCTGCTTTGGCTGAATCTATGCCACCTACCCCAATAATTGGCATTTGTGGGCCTAAAGCTGTGCGGAACTGACGGATAATTTGTGTGCTCTTTTGCTGCACAGGCAAACCACTTAATCCACCCATTTCATTGCCATATTTAAGGTGTTGCACCGCACTTTTATCTAGTGTGGTGTTGGTAGCAATCACACCATCCATTTTGCTGCGAAGCAAAGTCTCAGCCACTTGCTGTACAGCGACTTCATCCATATCAGGCGCAATTTTTACAAAAACCGGCACGTACTTATCTTGTTGGGCTTGCAGATCCAGCTGCTCGTTTTTTACCGCCTGCAGCAAATCAAATAACGCATCACCAAATTGCAGATCCCGCAAACCCGGTGTGTTTGGTGAAGAAATATTCACTGTAATGTAGCTGGCGTGAGCATAGACCTTGCGCATACATTCGATGTAATCGTCTTTGCCCTGCTCGTTTGGTGTGTCTTTGTTTTTGCCGATATTAATGCCGAGCACACCTTTGTAGCTCGACTTTTTTACGTTCTCAACCAGATAATCCACACCTTTGTTATTAAATCCCATGCGGTTAATAATGGCGTTCGCTTCAGGTAAACGGAATAAACGTGGTTTGTCGTTGCCCACCTGAGGACGTGGTGTCACAGTGCCTACTTCAATAAAACCAAAACCCATCTGGCCAAAAGCGTCGATGCAATCGGCATTCTTATCCAAACCCGCAGCTAAACCCACAGGATTATCAAAATGAATACCAGCTACTGTCACAGGTTTCTTTGGTAAATCCTGACGCCACAGCAAGGATGCCGGGGTATTTTTTAAATGCTTTAAGCTGCCAAGGGCCAGGTGATGTGAAAACTCAGCATCTGTACAAAACATTAAAGAACGCGCCAGTGAATAGAACATAACAACCTGCTTTTGTCAGTAAAGGGGATAGGTAAAATCTTAGTGTGCTTTAAAAAGCACCGGCTCTAAAAAGAGCCGGTGTATTCTAGCTGGAAGCTGAATTATTTCACAGGGTCACAGTGATGGCTGAGTAACATCAGTTCACGCAAAGCCACCGAGAACTTGGCAAATTCGTGGCTCTTGGTGGTTTTGAACTCGGCCAGCATTTGACGCCAGCGCGCCAGTACTGGTTCATGTTCTGTGATCCAGCTGCCGATCACAGCTTCTGCATCACAAGCACCACCACAACCACGAACGACTACAGCAGACAGCGCACGTTGTTGCCAGTCCAGCTCTTCGCGGTACGAAGCTCGAGCCAGAGCCTGCCAATGGTTAGCTACTGGTTGCTGGGTAATTTGCTCCAGGAACCAGTGCAGATCTAAACGATCGCCCAGTTTGAAGTAAATTTCTGCAGTCAGCAGCAGGCCATTTTTCTCTGCATCTGCCACCTGGGCAATATCCATCACAGAGAAACAGGTGCTTAACTGAGCTAAATAACGAGCTACGTCAGCAGGTACCGCTTGTTCAATAAAGGCTTGCTCGTTAGCTGCCAATTGTTCAGCTTCGGCCGGTGCCAGTAATTTTTGCAGGTTATTGCTGATTTCAACAAAAGCTGGTTTGAAGAAATCAATAGTCTGCTGAATATCCAGCGCCTTGTTACGGTGACGTAAGAACCAACGGGTCGTACGGCGCATAGTACGGCGCAACTGGTGGAATAATTTGATCTGCAGTGCTGCAGGGATCACGTTGTCCAATTCTTCAAGCTTGTTCCATACCGCTTCCACGTCAAACAAGTCACGCGCTATGGTGTAGCACACTGCAACTTCAGCAATAGAAGAACCTGTTTCTTCCATCATACGCTGAGCAAAGTTAGCGCCCATGTCGTTGACAATCAGGTTAGCCAGTTTGGTGGCGATGATCTCAGCTTTTAACGGGTGAGTTTCCATCTCTTTGGCATAACTTTGCTGCAGCACTTTCGGGAATGCAGTAAACAGATGACGTTTGAAGTAACTGTTTTCATAAATTTCCGGCAGCACCAGCCACTCTTTCATGACCATTTTGCCGTAAGCGGTCAGAATGGCCAGCTCAGGACGTGTTAAACCCTGACCTTTGGCAGTGCGTTCAGCCAAAGCGTCGTCTGAAGGTAAAAACTCCAGTTCACGGTTTAACTTGCCGTCTTTCTCTAGAGAATGGATAAAGCGCGTGTATTCTTTCATCTGCTCAGCGCCCAGCACTGAAGACACAGAAATACTCTGGGTTTGACGGTAACAGTCGTTAATCACGATATCGGCCACATCAGTGGTCATCGCCGCTAACAGCTCGTTACGTTGCTTCAGCGTCATATCACCACTGGCTACCAGAGCGTTTAACAGAATTTTGATGTTAACTTCATTGTCCGAACAGTCGACACCACCGACGTTATCGATAAAGTCCGTGTTAATGCGGCCACCGTTGTTCGCGTATTCAATACGGCCACGTTGAGTAGTACCTAAGTTACCACCCTCGCCTATCACTTTGGCTTTCACTTCTTTACCGTTAACGCGAACCGCCTCAGAACCACGGTCACCGACTTCAGCATGAGTTTCGTCCGTCGCTTTAACGTAAGTACCGATGCCACCGTTCCAAATCAGATCCACGTCCATCATCAATGCGGCGCGAATAAACTCGTTTGGTGTCAGGCTGACGGCTGTCGTGCCTAACATCTGCTGAATTTGTGGTGTCAGCTTGATGGACTTGGCGCTACGCATAAACAAACCACCACCTTCAGAGATCAGTGACTTATCAAAGTCATCCCAGGTAGAAGTTGGTAAGTTGAACATACGCTCACGTTCAACGAATGTTTTTGCTGCATCAGGATTTGGGTCAACAAAAATGTGCATATGGTTAAATGCCACTTGCAGACGGATATGTTTGGATAACAGCATGCCGTTACCAAAGACGTCACCGGCCATATCACCTATACCGACACAAGTGAAATCTGTGGTCTGGCAGTCGATGCCTACTTCGCGGAAGTGACGTTTCACCGACTCCCAACCACCACGGGCTGTAATACCCATACCTTTGTGGTCGTAACCGTTTGAACCACCTGATGCAAAGGCATCACCTAACCAGTGATTGTATTCAGCAGAAATAGCGTTGGCTATATCAGAGAATGTCGCTGTGCCTTTATCAGCTGCGACTACTAAATACGGGTCATCTTCGTCTAAACGCACCACAGATTTTGGCGGAACAATCTGTCCCTGCACTATGTTATCCGTAATATCCAACAGACCACGGATAAAGGTGCGGTAACATTCTTTACCTTCGTTTAAGAAGGCTTCACGGCCACCGGTTTCTGGTAACTTTTTACAAACAAAACCACCTTTGGCACCTACTGGTACTATCACGGTGTTTTTTACTTGCTGAGCTTTGACCAGACCTAAGACTTCAGTACGGAAGTCTTCACGACGGTCGGACCAACGCAGACCACCACGGGCCACTTTACCGCCGCGTAAATGCACACCTTCAACGCGTGGTGAGTAGACAAAAATCTCAAAAGCAGGTACTGGTAAAGGCATATCAGGAACTAAAGAGGATTTCACCTTAAAGGAGATATAGCTCTTCTGCTGGCCCTGCGCGTTTGGCTGGAAGTAGTTAGTACGTAATGTAGCTGACATCATGGCCACGAAACGACGGATGATACGGTCATCATCCAAGTTGACTACGCTATCCAGTTGCTCGTTTAACTGCTTCTCAATGGCTTCGATAGCTGCTGTATCACCAGTGTTTTGTGGATCAAACTTGGTGTTAAACAGTTGCACTAACAAATGCGCCAGTTTTGGATAACGGGCAAAAGCGTTTTCGACGTAAGACTGGCTGAAGGTACCGCCAATCTGACGTTTGTATTTAGCATAAGCACGTAACAACGAGGCTTCACGGCCTGTTAGACCAGCGCCTAAGATCAGTCGGTTAAAGCCGTCATCTTCCAGTTCGCCTTTCCATACTTTGGCAAACGAATCCTGGAAAGACAGCTGAGCTTGTTCAAAGTCAGTTGGCATAGCGCCGTTGACTTCCATCGCGAAGTTTAAGATCCAGCTAACCGAACCGTCCGGGCAACGCACCGCATAAGGGGTTTCGCCTATCACACGTAAACCAAAGTTTTCCAGTATCGGCAATACATCAGACAAGTGAATTGGGTGATCTTTGTGGAACAGGTTCAGACGCACGGCTTTACTGTCGTTGCGCTCTTCTTGTGGACGGTAAAACAGCATGTCCAGTCGGTGTTCGTCGTTTAACGATTCTATTTTTTCGATGTCGACCAGCGCATCGTTTGGCAACATTTCGTCTTTGTAAGACGACGGGAAAGCGGTTAAATACTTACGGGCCAGTTCACGACCACGGGCTTCACCATAATGGCCAACCAGTGCAGCTTCCAGCTTGTCTTCCCAGGTACGGGCCGCTTCAACTAAATTGCGTTCAATTTCTTTCACATTAAACTCGATATTGTTATCGTTGATCCGAACGAAATAATGGGTACGCGCCAACACGGATTCAGAGAAGTAGGTGGTAAATTCCACAGCTTCAGTGCTGCCCAGAGACTGCGCCAGAATTTGTTGGGTCACTTTACGCAGTTGAGTGTTATAACGCTCACGTGGTACATACACCATAGCGGAGACGAAACGACCAAAGGCGTCTTTACGCACAAACAGACGTGTCATATCCCGTTCCTGCATTTGCAGTACGCCGGTCGACACATCCAACAGTTCTTCGGTGGTGGCTTGGATTAACTCGTCGCGTGGATAAGTTTCCAGAATATTCAACAAGGCTTTGTAAGCGTGGGTGCCATGGGCAAAACCAGACTTCGCCATCACTTTGGCCAGCTTGTTTTTCAGCAATGGAATATCAGCAGCGCTGTTGTTGTATAAGGATGAAGAGTACAAGCCAATAAAGCGATCTTCTCCTACGACATGGCCTTTGTCGTCAAACCGCTTAATACCCACATAGTCGATATAGGCTGGACGATGCACACGGGATTTATTATTGGTTTTCGTCAGGATCAGCAAGGACGCATTTAAGGCTTGTTTACGTGCCTGTTGTGGCAAATCAGACAGCATTAAATCACGCGAGACAGAACGCCGCATTAAACCTAAGGCGCTGTCGTTGACGCTTTCAATTTTATGATCGCCTTCCACCGCTTTGATGCGGTACTCCCGGTAGCCCAACAAAGTAAAGTTGTCTTTGGCCATCCAGTTTAAGAATTCAGTGGTTTGTTCAAGCTCAGTTGCATTCACTGCCGCTTGTTTTGGCAAATCCGCTATCACTTGCAACAATTTTTCGCGGATAGGCTTCCAGTCCTGCACTGCTAAAGACACATCTTCCATCACAGATTGCAGTTCAGAGGTTAAAGCTTCAACTGCAGCTTTGTCTGTCATGCGATCTATTTCAATATGGAACACAGTTTGTTCAGTGCTGGCTTGCTCCACAGTGCCCAGTTTGAAAAAGTCCGTGATGTCGTTTTTATCGTTACGGAGCGTCTGCAAAGGGTAATGCAATAACAAGTGAGTAGTAATGGATTGACGTGTTAAAGCCATCCGCACTGAGTCCACTAAAAAAGGGCTGTCTTTCACTACGATTTCAACAATAGTGTGTTTGGACTCCCAACCATGTTTAGCGATCTCAGGGTTAAACACGCGGATTAACGCCTTGGCATCGGTATGATTATTGAAGCTTTGCCATAAACTTAACGCAGCACCATATAAATCGCTGTCGTTACGACCAAACAAATCTTCGTGAGACATATTGCCATACAGAGTGTGGGCAAATTTTTCGACCAGTTCGACCTGATCTTTGACTTTAGAACGAATTAGTTTACTTACATTTTGTAGTAGTACAGAAGGTTGACCGTCTATCAGTGCCATTTTTGTATCCTTTTTTGAAACCTCAGACTACGAAGACTGGGTTTACTTACATACAGAGCGTGTCAGGTGCGAAGTTTATTGAGTATTGACGGGCTTTTCGAGCTTTATTTATGTCTTTGCAACTGGTTGTACCAGAATAAATATCGCTGATTTGACAAGTTATTCATCCGCTGTAAATAGAAAATGGCCTTACGGCCATTTTCTTGTCTAAACATGCAGTTTTTTACATAAGTAGTGACTAGTTGTTTTTTCGCCAGAAAAAGGCCGCCAGTGCTGGTAACACCAGTATTGCACCTAGCATATTCACTAAAAACATAAAGGTCAGCAGTATGCCCATATCCACCTGGAATTTCAGCGCAGAGAATACCCAGGTGCTGACGCCAATGGCCAAAGTGATACCGGTAAAGAGCACCGCACTGCCGGTCTCTTTTAACGCTGTGAAATAAGCCTGACGCAGCGGTGTGCCATCACGCAGCAATTGCGTCATATTCGACAGAATATAAATACCGTAGTCGACACCTATACCTACACCCAGCGCTATCACAGGTAAAGTAGATACAGTTAAACCAATTTCCAGTTTAGTCATAAGCGCAGTCGCCAGAATAGACACCACATAAAGAGGTACTATAACGGCCACTGTGGCTTTAACAGAACGGAAGCTAACTAAACACAAGACAATTACTGCACCATAGACATACCACATCATGGGCGTTTGAGCTGCGTCTACTGCTTCATTCGTGGCCGCCATCACACCCACTGGACCAGAAGCTAACTTAAACTTCACCTCATCTGTGCTGAGTTCGGCACCAGCTTTTTTCGCTGCTGCCACCACAGTTTCGATGGTCTCGGCTTTATGGTCGTTTAAAAACAGGATCACTGGCATCACTGAGCAGTCGCTGTTCAGTAAACCTGTGCTGGTTTCTACCCGACTGGACGCTTGTACTAAGCTTTCAGTGGTACGCGGCAGTATTTTCCACTTCACATTACCTTCGTTGTAAGCCGCATTGATGGTTTTGGACACTGAAGCTAAAGACACAGCAGACTGCACGCCTGGTACATTTTCCATTTGCCACTGGAATTGATCCACTCTGTTCATTACATCGTGGAAAGTACAGCCGTTGGCCGGAGTTTCCACCATCACATTGATGTAATCGACGGAAATGGCATAACGGTCCGTGATCAGGAAGGTATCCTGGTTATACACCGAATCTTCATGCAAAGCCGGAGCACCAGGGTGCAAATCACCAATTTTCAGATAAGCGCTTTGCTGCCAGCCCAAAGCAAATAAAGCGGCTGTAGCGAGTAAAATCACCACCGCATACTTAGGCGTAGCAAAAGCAGATAAGCTGTACCAGAACTTTTCAATACGCGGATGTGGCGTCTGGACCTTTTGCTTGTACTTGTCGCTGAATTTCACATAGGACATCAAAACAGGCAACAGGATCAGATTGGTCAATATAATAATACCTACGCCTAAGCTTGCTGTGATTGCCAGTTCACGAATCACACCAATTTCAATAATCAGCAGGGTTAAAAAACCGACAGTGTCAGATAGCAACGCTATGCCACCTGGGATCAACAATTTACGGAAGCTGGCCTGAGCTGCGGTTTTTGCATCCATACCTAAAGCCACGTTTTTACCTGTGGCATTGATCATCTGCACACCATGACTAACGCCTATCGCAAACACCAGAAAAGGCACCAGAATGGACATAGGGTCAATACCAAAACCCAATACAGTCAACATCCCCATTTGCCAAATGACGGCGATTAACGAACAGGCAATAGGCAACAAGGTCAGCATCACTGAGCCGCTGAACAGATACACCATAATAGCCGTGATCACTATAGCCACTGCAAAAAAGGCCAATACACCTTTCGCACCGTCTGCTACATCACCCACCATCTTGGCAAAGCCTATGATATGCACACTCAGGTTTTCGTTTTGATACTGGCCCCGCACCTGTTGCTCAAGCTCTGAGGCAAATTTAATGGTATCGAGCTTCTGCTGAGTATCAGGGTCTACTTCCAGCAATTGCGCTGTCACCATGGCGCAACTGAAATCGTCAGCCACCATACGACCGACAATACCTGCTTTTTCGACGTTGGATTTGACCACAGCCAAACCTTCTGGCGTAGGTGCAAACTCAGCAGGAATAACAGGGCCGCCGGCAAAACCATCTTCCACCACTTCAACAAAACGAGTGCTTGGACTATACAAAGATTTAACCAGACTGCGGTCTACCCCTGGCAGGTAATAAATCTGATCATGAATTTTTTTAAAGGAAGCAAAAAAATCCGGGTTAAAAATATCGCCTTTGGCATCACAAACAGACACCAAAATATTATTGGCGCCACCAAAATCTTTGGCATGTTGCATATAGGTTTGCATGTATTCATGCTGCAGTGGGATATTTTTAGTAAAAGCTGCATCCAGTTTAATTTGGCTGGCTTTAAATAATAAAAATAAAGTAGCGAGTACAAAAAGTACAATCACAGCGGGTCTATGACGGAACAACGCCGTCTCACAGCTGGTTACAATTCGGTTCAGACTCATGTTATTCCGGCTTCTTGATTGCTAAGGTTCGAATTCCAGCTTCGGTCACTAATACCAGCTGATCCCTGACTGCGACGGCATTCAAAATGGCTTTACTATCTGGTGTGGGCATTGCCGTAAAACTGACGCCATCATCCTGGCTGACTAACAAAGTGCCGGCATTTCCTGTCAGATAGACACGGCCAGCTTCGTCCGTTAGCACGCTGTTCAGCGTGGCGGTATGGTTCAGTTTCACTTCCTGCCAGCTTTGGCCCAAATCTGTGCTTCGGAACACATGGCCACGCAAGCCTGCAGCGATCAGGCTGTTTTGAGCAGTCATGGTCAGGCCAAACAACGAACCGTTGTAAAATTCTGTATGACGGGTCCAGCTTTTACCAAAATCTGCGCTAGTGGCAAAAAAACCTGCCTCACCAATCAGATACAGCACATTACTGTGCTGATAAATACGGTTAAAATGCGGTAACACCGAAGCCCGTTCTTCCAGATAAGCATCAGGGTCTGTTTCCTGCAGCTCTTTTAAGTACTCCTGATCCTCGCCACCCACCAGTTCAAGATGAAATTCATCCTGCCAGGTTTTACCTCCGTCTGTGGTGCGGTAAAACATACCGTACGCACCCAAGGCTATACCGTTAGTAGCGTCAGCAAATAAAATATCAAACAGCGGTTTATCTGTTTCTGGTTTAAATTGCTGTAACTGCCAGCTTTGGCCACCGTCTTGTGTGGCAATAATAGTGGCGTCATGCCCTACCGCCCAACCGTGTTTGTCATCAGAGAAATATACTGAGGTAAACAAACTTTGCACTGGGGTCTGAATTTGTGTCCAACTGGTACTGTCTTTACTGACCAGCAAATGACCACGATCGCCTACTGCGACATACAGCTGATCGTTGACACGGATTAAATCGGTCAGAACTGCTTTTTCTGCCAGAGGCATCATATAAGACGGCGTTGGCGCAACTGCAGACTCAGCGTGAATTTGGGTTGTCAGCAGCATAGCTGCGACAGAGGATAAAAGTTTAACCATCATTAGAGTTTTCACTCAGCTTCAATTTAGAAACAAAAACGGTTGGCATCAAGCCAACCGTTTATTACATGTTTACAGCTTAACGGGTACCTTCACGGCGCAGAGCCGCTGGAGTAAAGTCGTTGTCTGTTAACGGCACAGAGAAGTCATACATCTTGTCTTCGTTGTCTAAACCAATAGCGATATAGCGACGGGTGTTCAGATCGTGGAAAACTTCTAATGTACTCCAGTGTGTAGGCACTTCGTAGTAGTTCAAACCATGAGCCACAGCAACACGATATAACTCGCCTCTGTTGTCATACAGATCAGCTACATGAACTTGCCAGCTGTCTTCATCGATAAAGAACACACGTTTTCCATACACATGGCTGGTACCGCTTTTCAGGTTGGCTTCCACAACCCAAACACGGTGTTTTTCCCAGCGCACATAGTCTGGATTAATATGACCTGGTTTGATCAGATCCGCATACTTCACGTCTTTACTGTGCAGTTTGTAGCTGTTGTAAGGAATAAACAGCTCTTGTTTGCCCACTAATTTCCAGTCATAACGGTTTGGTGAGCCGTTAAACATATCGAAGTCATCTGTTGTGCGCAGACCATCAGAAGCTGTTCCTGGTGCATCGTAAGCTACGTTAGGTGCACGACGAACACGGCGTTGACCTGTGTTGTAAGTCCAGGCCTGACGAGGTGTTTTCACCTGGTCCATAGTTTCATGCACTAACAGCGCTGTACCAGCCAGACGAGCTGGAGTAGTAACAGCTTGTTTGAAGCGGAAAAGGATATTTTCTTTTTGTAACGCTTCTACAGTTGCATCAGGCGCCGAATATTTGAACATGATTTGTTCATCAAAGCCGATAGTGACAAAGTCACCAGATGCCGTAGGTGCAACCTGACCACCGTTACGACTGGCAGCTACACCGCGGAAACGTAAAGTATGGTTCCAGATGGCTTCCAAACCGTTGGAAGGAATAGGAAACGGGATACCTATAGCAGCGTTAACAATACCGTTACCACCTTCAACCAGTTCTGCATTTGCTGCAATTTTCTTTGTTGCATCATAGACATACTGTGGGTAAGACGCTGTACGACGCGTTTGGTACACATTCATTTTATAGCTGTCAGGATAAGCTTCAAACAGCTTGATCTGACCTGGGCTTAACATATTTTTGTATTGCGCCAGATTGGATTTATCAATAGTGAACAGTACTTTATCACCAGCAAATGGATCCGGGTGATGGTCACCTGGTTTATAACCAGCAGGAGCAGCAGTGATACCGCCCTCCCACGCAGGAATACTGCCATCGGCATTACCAGCTTTTTCCGCACCTAGCGGTGTCAAATCAGCACCCAAACGGGCAACCTGATCCGGAGTTAACTTCGCAATAGCACCACAGCTAACAACTAGCGCAATAGTGGATGCAATCAGGGTGAGTTTTTTCATAATGGTTTTCGCCTCGTCCCTTAAATAGAGTATTTAATGTTAAAAGATACAAAATCACGGTCCGCTGTATTATTGGTTGTGCCTACACCGCCCCAGAAGGCATTGTAAGAAAACTCAGAAGACCAGCGGTTCAGATAATCAAACGCAACGGTGTAACCCACAGACTTTTTATCTTTGGAGAACATAAACAGTGGATCTGGCGTAATACCGTTCACGTCGTGTGAAAACACAACACGGTGCGACATATTGACACCAGCAAACACGTCGTTGAAATCTGCTTTAGCTAATAAACGGTAACCCCAAGCTGATGCAGTTGGGAAAGGATTGGTTTCGGCACCATTAGATAAAGCTATATGCACACCGTCCTTGTTCACCAATGGACCACCATTAATGGTGCCCAACAAAGGGCCGCCGCTGCGGTCCGTACCCGGACCATTTAAACGCAATACAGAAGGATCAGGCATATCATTAATTTTGATACCGCCCACTTCCGCTAACATCGTGAAGTTGTCCGCTATCCACATAGGGCCAAACAAGTGAGTAACTGTTAATTGAGCCTGTGTGGTATCGGATAAAATATAGCCTTGTGCAATTTGGCCAGGTCCTACTTTTTCACCATAACTACGACCAATTTGGCTTATACCTTCTAAAGGTAAGCCTGAGCTTAATTTCGCGTTTGCGAGCTGTTCAGGCATACCGGCGTAAAGAATTTCAACATCGTCGATTTGTAATGGCTCATCCTGGCGATAAGCTAACTCACCCGCTATCGAAGTGCCTGATAAAGTGGTGTTAAAACTAAATCCGTATAACTTGATATCTTCAGGATATTCCAGGAAGCCTTTAGAAAACGCTCTTAAGCCTGATACATTTTCTTGTGTGATAGACCCAGCGTTTGCAGCTAAATAAGCTAAGTCTGAAACTATGGCGCCGGCTCGGAAATCAGATGCCATACCAGAGATAAGTGGTGTGCGGCTATGATAGTTCATGTGATACAGAGCGAATTCTGTATCGTTCAGCTCAGGTGAAAACAACTCTAATTTAACACCATACTGTCCGGCGTCTTTAGGCTTGATTTCGCCGTCAACAAAACCGTTACCATCTGCTGGACGCAAAGTCACTTTAGTTGGATACGACAAATACGCTGAAGACAATAAAGTCAGTTGAGATTGGGCTGCCGCTTTTTGCTGAGGTGTTGCATTCGGGCTCTGCAAGACGCCAAACAGACCGGCTGCGCTAGTGCTGATAGAATTCAGGCCAGCTAACAAAGTTGATAAATCAATATCTGGGTTACCCGCAAAACCTAGTTGAATATTTTGCGCTGCCCCTCCTTTACCGGCGAAATCGTTGGTAGAAAAATAACTACCAGGTACAGGGAGGTAGCTATTACTCCAATCATATTGATAGAACACTTCTGCGGTAAGGTTTTCAGTTAAACCTAAAGACGCCCACGCCATGCCTACAGGAATAAAGGCCTCTTTTAGGTCAGCCCCTGGGCTACGCAATACACCAACATCCACTGGTGTAATATTGATACCGTGGGGAATGAAGGTGCTTTCACCCCAGCTCAACACCTGATTACCTATACGAATAGACAGAGGATTCGCACCATCGTTTAATGCGAAGTTGCCGTATACATACGCATCCAATAAACGTAAATCACGACACGCCAAATCTCTTGCATCATCATCGGCACAAGGGTCTACTCTGTTACCCGACAGAGGGTTAACATAAGCTCCATCGTTATCCATTAACGCTGAATCATAGAAATAGGTGAAACGGCCGAAAAAGCCGATATCATCTTTAGCAATAGATAACTCGTGAGTACCACGGAACACTTCAGAGAACATATCTCCGCGGTCATAATTCAGGTTACCTGCATCACCATTGCTGGAATATGCACCTGGTTGTGACCAAATTTGCTGACTGGTGTACAAAGGCGGATTGGCAAAAGTCGAATAACCTGTCCAGTCAAAACGTGGATGGTTTACCTTACTGATGGTATCCCAGTTACGGTCTTCAGCGCGCCAGCTGGCACCGTAAGAGAACGTAGAGTCAAATACAACCTCTACATCATCAAAATCGAAAGTGGCTGCCTGAACGCTAGTGGCCGACAAGGCCAATAGTGCAGAAGCGACACCCAGAGCTAAAGTACTTCTGACGAAGGCACCTGGCTTAGTATTCATTCGTTATCTCCCCCCCTGTCCCTGCAGGTATCTTGTTATTTTTTATTTTGAGCCAACCAACTGCTCGGAGGTCAGCTTGTATCGAAGAAATCATTACATCATTTTGATCGTGGCGCAAGGCTTGCGATCAGTCAAATCTGTTGATTTCTATTCAGTTTTTTTCCTTTCACCTGACTAAAGCGCCTTACTTCCAATCAATCCGGTTTGACCAGTTGAATGAAGATCATCTAACTGAATGAAAATAATAGCTAAAGTGGAGAATTTTGCCTGCTTTGTTTTAAGTTGGCGTTTTAAGTAATAGCTCTAATTTATTTTTTCTAAACTGCTGAACTTACCCTGATCGGTTAAGGTTAATACAAAGCGTGCGTTCACACCGGCATGGCTGATATAAGGCCGAAAATGCCGCAGCGGCAGTTGCACTGTCTGACCATTTTCAGCCTGAACCACCACATCGGTATACATGCCCTGATAAAAGGCCAGACACTGATCCACGTCCAGCATCAGTCGGAATTTATACTGTCGCATCAGCTTAAACTCTTGCTCACTTTCTCATACAAATCGTTACTCAGCTCTTTACTCAGCATAGTCTGTAACACAGATTTTAACTGCTGCTGGCGAGCGCTTTGGTAACGTTTCCACGACAACAAAGGCGTGACTAAACGGGATGCAACCTGAGGATTAATGGCATCCATTTTCAGCACCACATCGGCCAACACCTGATAACCCCGGCCATCTTCGGAGTGGAACATAGCTGGGTTTTGCTGATAAAAAGCACCAAAAACAGCCCGAACCCGATTTGGATTCTGCCAACTGAACTGTGGATGTTTAGTCAGTTGCTCCAATGTCGCAAATACTGATGGCTGCGGATAAGAGGCTGATAAGTTAAACCATTTATCCAATACCAACACATCCGAGTTCCAACGCTGCTCAAAAGCGCTCATCAATTCTGTAAACAGCAAATGTCCGGCGTTACGACAAGCCCTTAGCACAGCTAACTGATCGGTCATATTGTCGCTTTGCTCGTACTGCTGACGTAACAAATCGTCTTTGTCTGCCATCAAGGCCAGGTAGTGTAAACAGACGGATCGTAAAGCGCGCTTGGCAACCTGTTGCTCCTGGTATTGATAGACTTCTGTCTGCAAAGACTGATAACAGTTTTGCCACTGCTCTGCCAATTTGTTCGCCAGTTGTAGCGTAAAGCTTTGTAATGCCAACACCAGATCCTGTACCGGTATTTCGTCAAATTGTTCAGCAACCATATCATAAGCTGGCACTGTCAATAATTCAGCAGTAAAGGCTAAATCATCCAGAGGCTGGACTAATAACTGCCGATAAAATTCAAGTAAAGCTGACGGTAACTGATAGTCCGCCCCAGAATTTTTTGCATCAATGGCAGCTTTGACCTGAATTTGCCACAATTGCTGTATTGCATCCCAGCGCGCTACCCCATCTTTGGCATCACGGGCTATTTGCAACAGCTCGTCCATACTGTACTGATACTGCAATTTTACCGGAGCAGAAAAGTCAGCCAAAAGCACAGGCACTGGTTTTTGACTGACAGCAAAACAAAATTCCTGCTGAGCTTCAGTCATTTCGAGTAAGTAAGACTGGCTTACCCCTTCGGCCAGCAATTCAAGGCGCACAGGCAGCAGCAGAGGCTGCTTTACGGCCTGATCGGCGGTAGCTGGTGTCTGCTGTTGCATCAACAGTTTAAATTCGCGTTTTTTCGCATCAAACTGACTGTAGACTTTTAATTCTGGCGTACCGGATTGCTGATACCAGCGTCTGAATAGGCTTAAATCCCGACCATTGGCATCCTGCATTGCATTAACAAAGTCATCACAGGTCACAGCCTGACCGTCATGGCGCTTAAAGTATAGATCCATACCTTTTCTGAAACCGTCTTGCCCCAATAAGGTATGCAGCATACGGATGACTTCAGCGCCTTTGTCATAGACTGTGACGGTGTAAAAATTATTCATTTCCAGCACTTGCTCTGGACGAATTGGATGCGCCATCGGGCCGGCATCTTCAGCAAACTGAGCGGTACGAATGGTTTTCACAGCATCAATACGGTTTAAGGTTGCAGACCCCATGTCAGCACTGAATTGCTGATCCCGAAATACTGTTAAGCCTTCTTTTAAACTCAACTGAAACCAGTCACGGCAAGTGACTCTGTTGCCTGTCCAGTTATGGAAATACTCGTGGCCAATAATAGATTCAATATTAAAAAAATCAGTGTCTGTGGCAGAGGCCTGATCGGCCAGCACATATTTGCTGTTAAAGACATTTAAGCCTTTATTTTCCATCGCGCCCATATTAAAAAAGTCGACCGCAACCACCATATAAATATCAAGATCGTACTCCAGACCAAAGGTCTGCTCGTCCCACAACATGGCACGTTTTAACGATTCCAATGCAAACTGAGCGCGGTTTTTATTGCCTTTATCGACATAAAACTCCAGCGCCACTTCACGGCCAGAGCCTGTGGTATAGCTGCCTTTTAGGCAATCAAAATCCCCCGCCACTAAGGCAAACAAGTAACTTGGTTTTGGAAAAGGGTCTACCCAGGTGACATGGCGACGACCGTCGGGCAGCAACTCTGAGTGCACCAGATTGCCATTACTTAACAGCGCAGGATAGGCTTTATCATCTGCAATAATATGAGTGGTAAAACGGGCTAAAACGTCTGGTCTGTCGAGGTAATAGCTGATACGACGGAAGCCTTCAGCTTCGCACTGAGTGCAATAAGCACCATTGGACAAATACAAACCTTCCAGCGCCGTATTGGCTTGAGGGTTAAGCTCAATTTTAAGTTCAAGTTGTGCTTTGGCTGGTATAGCTGGCAAGATAAGTCGCTCAGGAGTAACCTGATAAGCATCAGCATTTAATAACTGACCATCCACAGACACAGCTAACAGCTTCAGCTCTTGCCCATCCAGAGCTAAAGTACCAGCTCTGCCACTGGCAGATTGCAGCTGGTATACAGCAGTCAACACCGTCGTTTCAGGGTTTAACTCAAAACTCAGCTCAACGTCGGTAATAGTAAATTCCGGAGCTTTATAGTCACTTAACTTTTTTGCCTGACGGCTTGTTATCTGGCTCATCAAAAAATCTCTCTTTTAACACAAGCTTTTTAATCATCAAAATTAAGGCCAGTTAAAACTGGCCTTAATTATTATTTGTTACCTTGTACGGCCGCTGTAATTGGCGTGTCTGGAGGTGTTAGCTTTAACACCTTAATACCCATATATGCATAAATAACAGCCAAGACCGGATTAATCAGGTTAAAAAATGCATACATGGCGTAATCCAGCGGATTCACGTTCAGTACACCATGCATATAAGCACCACAGGTATTCCATGGGATCAATGGGCTTGTAATAGTACCGCCATCTTCTAAAGTGCGTGACAGATTAACCGGCGCTAAACCACGACGCTCGTACTCTTCTTTAAACATACGGCCCGGCATAACGATCGCCATATACTGATCGGCGGTTAAAATATTGGTCGCGATACAAGTAGCTATAGTGCTGGTAATTAATGAGCCCGTACTGTGCGCCTTGTGCAGAATGGCTTCAACAAACTTACGCAATAAACCAATATGCTCAAGTACTGCACCAAACATCATGGCAGAGAATATCAGCCAGCATGTGTTAAGCATTTTTACCATACCACCGCCATTCAGCAGTTTATCCAGCTGTGCATTTTGGGTTTCAATCGCAAAACCTCCATGTAAGGTTGTCCAAACCACTTTTAAGGTCGCAAGAAAACCGTTGAGCGCAGGATCAGCCATTTTCGCTACCAGCTCCGGCTGGAACAACACAGCCCAGACACCACCTAAAATAGCACCAATAAATACGGTAGGAAAAGCTGGCACTTTTTTTACAGCCATCGCCATCAATACCAGCAACGGCACTAACATCATTGGGCTGATGACAAAATGCTGCTGCAAGGCTTCGCTGATCGCACGAATTTGTGAGTCGTCCGCTGAAGCATCGGCATTAAACCCCATTACGGCAAAAATAATCAGAGCTATTAACAGACTTGGAATAGTGGTCCAGGTCATATGCCGGATATGGTCAAATAAGTTCGAACCGGCAACGGCAGGGGCAAGGTTGGTAGTTTCACTAACCGGTGACATTTTGTCGCCAAAATAAGCGCCTGAGACTATAGCTCCGGCAGTCACAGCAGGTGACATTCCTAAGCCTGCGGCAACACCAATCAGCGCTACACCTATAGTGGCCGCTGTAGTCCAGCTGCTACCTATACTAATCGCCACTACAGCACACAACAAACAGCTGGCTGCGTAGAACCAGGAGGGATCGAGCAACTGCAGACCAAAATAGATCAATGAAGGAACAGTACCAGCCAGTAACCATGTTCCAATTAAGGCACCTACAGAAAAAAGGATCAGTAAAGCACCTAATGACAAAGAAATACCTTTGACCATAGCTTGTTCTATATCAGCCCAGCTATAGCCATTTTTCAGACCTATCACCACGCCAATAAAAGCCGCAACAAAAAGAGCGATCTGATTGGCACCATAAGACGAATCGCTGCCATATAAATAAACCGACAGACTAAGTAAAACGACCAGCACAATCAGAGGGATGCTGGCATCTAAAAAGCTCGGCGCTTTAATTTGGCGTGTTACAGGTAGTTGTTCCATGGATCTGTTCTCATCACGATTGGTTAGCACCAATTCTGTTGTTATAAAAAGGGGCCAGAGTCAATGAACGCTGTTGCAGTTCATTGACTCTGACCCCTTTAGCTTCATCTAGTCAGCGCGTTTTGCCAAATGCCCCAGACTTAACATATCTGCGGTGATCTGAGCTGTCTCTTCCAGCAGAGGATCCAGCTTCTCCAGCACTTCTGGTAAATCATCCAGGTTTTTCACTGTTGGTAACTTCAATCGTGTTAAACGCTCATTGACACGTTGTAAATCGCGGGCTGTGTTTTCGTCTTTTTTCTTCAGACGTTCCTGCTCATTTAATGAAATAGTTTTTTCATCTTTTTCTTTGTTATACAGAGCAATATCGTCCATCAGGTATTTGTACTCAGTTTCTTTACTGAAACGTTCCTGATGCTTTTTCTGTAACAGCGGCACAGCCTTTTTAATGTCATCCGATGCTGTGTACTGAGCAGCCGGGATGCTATCCCAAGGCAAGGCGTTTTCTTCTTTACTTTCGCCCCACTCGCCCGGTTCTATTGGCGATGGGAATAAAATATCAGGGATCACACCTTTGTGCTGAGTACTGCCACCATCGATGCGATAGAACTTAGCAATGGTAAACTGCACTGAGCCTAAAGACTCTTCAAACATATCGTAAACCCGGCCTAAACCGCGGTGCTGTTGCACAGTCCCTTTACCAAAGGTATGTTCGCCGACAATCAAAGCTCGACCATAGTCCTGCATAGCCGCAGCGAAAATCTCCGAAGCTGATGCGCTGTAGCGATCGACCATCACAGTCAGAGGGCCATTGTAGAATACGCTACCGTCCTGATCCTGGCTGATGCTGATACGGTTACCCGCTTCACGGATCTGCACCACAGGGCCTTTATCAATAAATAAGCCAGTTAAGGTGACAGCCTCAGGTAAAGAACCACCGCCATTGCCACGCAAGTCAACAATAATACCGTCAACATTCTGCTGCTTTAAGCTGGCTATTTCTTTCTTCACATCTTCTGTCAGATTATTGTAAAAGCTTGGAATATTAATGACGCCAATCTTTTTACCCAGCGGACTCAGTTTAGGCTCAAGAATTTCGGCTTTTGCCGCTCTGTCTTCTAAACGGATTTTATCGCGGACAATAGAAATCTGAGTAGGCACACCTTTGGACGCATCGCCACCTACTAATACCTGAAGACGCACAGTCGAGCCTTTCGGACCTTTGATCAGATCCACGACATCATCCAGACGCCAGCCGACTACATCAACAAATTCTTCTTCGCCCTGAGCAACACCAATAATTTTATCTTTTGGTTTGATTTTTTTTGTCATATCGGCCGGGCCACCTGGCACCAGACTCATAATCACAGTGAAATCATCGTCACTTTGCAGCACTGCCCCTATACCTTCCAGCGACAGGTTCATTTCTTGTTGGAAACGCTCGGCGTTGCGTGGTGATAAATAGGAAGTGTGGGCTTCGATGCTGCGGGCATAGGAATTCATCACAATCTGGAAAACATCTTCACTTTCTGTTTGTAACAAACGCTTCTTGGCATTTTCGTAGCGTTTTTTCAGCAGCTTGGTCGTCTCTTCTGCTGTTTTACCAGCTAACTTCAGATTCAGCGCATCAAACTTCACTTTTTGACGCCACAGCTCGTTTAGCTGGGCTACATCAGCAGCCCAAGGTGCGTCTTCACGCTCAAACTCATAGCTGTCTTTTGCTGTAAAATCAAAAGGTTTATCCAGCAAGCTGATTGCATAATCATAACGCTCAAGACGGCGGGTCATGCTCAAATTAAACATTTGATAAGCGAAATCAAATTGCCCTTTCGCCAAACCGTTATCAAACTCGTTACGGTATTTTTCAAAGCCGTCAACGTCAGATTTCAGTAAAACGTTACGGAAAAAATCCAGACTTTTTAAGTAGCGGTCAAAAACTTTTGACGATAACTCGTCGTCAATACGCAAGCCTAAATAGTGCTCGCGGGTAAAATAGTTGGTCACTCGTTTACTGGCGGTTGCATGCTGTGGTTCCTGTGCCAGATTTGGTACAGGAGAAATCACCGGCGCAGCAACGCTGCTGCCGATCACCAGAAAAAATGCCGCTAAGCTGGAAATTTTTTTCATTGAACACTCATCTCTGTTAAGCCTGGAACAGCTTATCCCCTTGGGTTTTAATCACCATACCTGAGGCAAGCTGCAC